>Ga0208916_10000353_pt1 | contig 22175 bp, 19 predicted proteins | sample DEB19_08_DNA_5_FD_184523 | JGI IMG/M metagenome (GOLD analysis project Ga0208916, IMG submission 184523) | Aqueous microbial communities from the Delaware River and Bay under freshwater to marine salinity gradient to study organic matter... | ecosystem: Environmental > Aquatic > Marine >... | reverse complement strand
GCTTTCAACGCCTTTGCACTGGGCGTCGATGTCTCGGTGCAAGCCTTGACCAAATACCCCAGCGGCGGCGCCGATGTGTTGATGGGTTCCGTCGTCACGCAAGACGAGGACTTGCATCAGCAGGTTCATTTTTGCCATATGCGCGTCGGCTACGGTGTGGCCGGTAACGACGTCGAAGCGGTGTTGCGCGGCCTGCCCAGCATGACGCTGCGCTACCGGGCACAGGACGCCTCTACACGCGCCTTGGCCGTGTGGATGCAGGGGCAGGCCGCTGTCGCCGAAGTGCGGCATCCGGCCTTGGCGGGATCACCCGGCCACGCTGCATGGCTGCGCGACTGCACCGGCGCTGCTTGCTTATTCAGCGTGATCTTCAAACCTGACATCTCGCAAGCGAAAATGGATCTGTTTTGCGACAGTCTGCAACTGTTCAAGCTGGGCTACAGCTGGGCCGGTCCCATGAGCCTGTGCGTGCCCTACGACATCCAAAGCATGCGTACGCAAGCCTGGCCGTACCAGGGCGGATTGGTGCGTTTTTCAGTTGGACTGGAGTCTGTCGCTGACTTGCAGGCCGACCTGACACAAGCGCTGGCAAAGATCGCAGCGTGATGCAGTACAGTACAGGCTATTCATATTGAAAGCAGTCTGTGGCAACACCTAATTATTCCTACGAAAAGCGCCAGAAAGAACTCGCTAAAAAACGCAAAAAAGAAGACAAGCTGAAGCGCAAAGCCGAAGGCAAGCCTGAAGACGGCGACGAGGACGGAACTGAAGGCGAAGATGGCAGCGTCGAAGGCGCACCAGAAACGCCGCCAGCAGACACACCAAGCTGAGCTTCACGTTAATTCAACGTAGTTCTTCGAAAAACTGCAGGGCTTCTCGGCCACTGCAGTTTTTTTTCGTGCGCCCGCTAGCGATTGAGGCGAGTTAAGTCGGTTTGGTTTTCAAGCCGGCAGCAAGGTGCGGGCTAAAGCTTGCATGGCTTGCACGCTGTGGTCAGTTGGCGTGAGTTGTTTGGCTGAACCGTATTGCTCGAAGTTACGCTGCATGGATTGCAAATAAACCGGGTCGTAGTGTTTGGTCAACAACTCTCGCACCACGCCCGCCACGTCACCGCTTCGGGCGCGTGCCTGCCAGTCCGCCACCACGGCTTTGCCGCGCGCTTCGGTCAGGGCACCTAAGCGGTCGCAGAAAAATTCAATGTCGCGCACAAAGAAAGCGTAGTCTTGCAGCAGCAATTTGACGCGCTCTTCTTCGTTCAAAATAAGGTGCAGGCAAGGGCTGCTGCGCATGACCGCAATCAAGCTCTCCGGCACCACCACATTGCCGACTTTTTTGCTTTCGCTTTCGATGTACACCGGCTTGGCCGGGTCAAACGCTTGCAGCGCCGTCCAGATGCGGGTGTCAAAGGCTTTTTGGGTCGGCTGCGCCTGACCCGGGATCAGTCCCAGCACCGAGCTGCGGTGATTGGCCAATGCCTCAAGGTCAAGCACTTGCGCACCTTGTTCGGCCAGTGCTTGCAAAAACCGAGTCTTACCCGAACCCGTGGTGCCGCAAACCACCTGATAGTGAAAGCGCGCCGACAGTTGCGGCAGGTCAGCCACCAGTGCTGCCCTAAAAGACTTGTAGCCACCTTCGACCAAGGTGACTTTAAAGCCGATCTGGTCGAGGATGAGCGCCAACGAGCCGCTGCGTTTGCCGCCGCGCCAGCAATACACCAGCGGTTGCCATTCTTTCGGTTTGTCGAGTAGTTCGCGTTCAATATGGCCGGCCACATTGCGCGCCACCATGGCCGCGCCTTGCTTCTTGGCCTCGAAGGCGTTGATCTGCTTGTACTGGGTGCCAACAATCTTGCGTTCGGCATCATTCAGGCTGGGCCAGTTGACGGCGCCAGGCAGATGGTCTTCGGCGTACTCGCCTTCGCTGCGGGCATCGATGACGGCGGAAAAGCTGCCAAGCCGGGTCAGTGCCTCGGTGGCGGAAATCAGTTGCACGCTCACTTGAGAAGCTTCCTCAGTTCAGGCCAGACGTTGGCCAGCATGATCGGGTGCGCAGTTTCGTTCGGGTGAATCCGGTCGCGCTGAAAAAGTGGGCTGGGGTCGGGGATGTCTGCCACATTGGTGAGCAAGAAAGGCACCAATCCAGCTTGGGTGGTTTTAGCGACTTGCGAGAACAGGCCGGCAAAAGTAGCGCTGTAAGCGGCGCCGTAATTCGGCGGCACCTGCATGCCGACCAGCAACACGCGGGCTTTAGCTTTCTGTGCTGAACGCGCCATGGCCAGCAAGTTTTGTTGGGTCGCGTCTAGCGCCAAGCCGCGGAGTGCGTCGTTGGCCCCCAGTTCGATGATGACGATGGTCGGCTTGTGCTGGCGCAGGAGTGCCGCCAAGCGTGCTCGTCCACCGGAGGTCGTGTCGCCGCTGATGCTGGCGTTGACGACGGTCACCGTTGGCTTTTCAGCCCGTAGATTGTCTTCCAGCAAGGCGACCCAGCCACTGCCGCGCTTGAGCCCGTATTCCGCGCTCAAGGAGTCGCCGACCACCAGCACCGTGTCAGTGCCGCTGCGTGCCGCTGCCGTTTGCGCATGACTCAGCATGGGCAAGGCAAGCAAGCAAGTCAGCAGCATGACCAGCAAGCCATAGGAGGGCAGAGCGCGCCGTACCCATGGCATTCCGCACGGTTGCAAAGGCTTTGCCGCAGCAACCGCAGCTGAAGAGCCGCAATTGTTAAAGTCACTGCGTGCGCGAAGATTGTTGAGCGTTGTGTTTATTGAAAAGGCTGTCATGTCCGAAACGATTCCTGTTGAGCGTCCCGAGGCCGCACCGGTTGCCATTATCTCCGTCGAGCATGTTTTTAAATCTGTCACTGACTCGACGGGTACTCTGACTATTTTGCGCGATATTGATTTCTCCTTGGCGGCCAAGGAAACTGCCGCCATCGTCGGCGCTTCCGGTTCTGGCAAAAGCACCTTGTTGTCGATCATTGCCGGTTTAGATACGCCCACCACGGGCACTGTACGGCTGGCCGGTCAGGATATTTTTGCCATCAGCGAAGACGACCGCGCGGCCTTGCGTGCGCAAAAAGTCGGCTTTGTGTTTCAGAGCTTTCAGCTGATGGCCAACCTCACGGCCCTCGAAAATGTCATGCTGCCGCTGGAGCTGTCTGGCGTGCGCGGTGCGCGGGCCTTGGCCACCGAGATGCTCGGCCGCGTTGGGCTCGGTCAGCGGCTCGGTCACTACCCCAAGGTGCTGTCGGGCGGCGAGCAACAGCGCGTGGCGCTGGCCCGCGCTTTCGTGGTGAAACCTGCCGTGTTGTTGGCCGATGAACCAACCGGCAGCTTGGACTTCGCCACCGGCGAGACCGTCATGAAGCTGATGTTCGAACTCAACCAAGAATTGGGAACCACGCTGGTGCTGGTGACGCACGACCCATCCATCGCCGCGCGGTGTCAGCACAAAATCACGATCGAGGCCGGTCAGGTGGTGACACCGAACGAGTGACTGAAGCGGAGAAAGTCCCGGTGAAGTTCCGTTGATAATCGGGGCATGTCTTCTCCCCCTAAAGTTCTTTTTGGCTTTCATGCCCTCGGCGTGCGCATCAAAACTGCGCCGCAATCGGTCATTGAAGTTTTTCACGATGTCTCCCGCCGCGACGCGCGCATGCGTCAGTTCACCGACCGTGCCCGCGAGGCCGGCATCCGGCTGATCGAGTCCGACGGTGTGCGGCTGGCTAAAATGGCCGGCAGCCATGGCCATCAGGGCGTGGTTGGCCGTGTCAATGCCTTGGCGGTGATCACCTCGCTTGACGAATTGCTGGAACAACTCGAAGCCAGTGGTGTCGCCTCGCCTTTGATCTTGGTGCTCGACGGCGTCACCGATCCGCACAACCTCGGCGCCTGTTTGCGCGTCGCCGATGGCGCTGGCGCTCATGCCGTGATCGCTCCCAAAGACCATGCCGCCGGTATCAATGCCACCGTGTCCAAGGTCGCCAGTGGCGCCGCCGAAACCATGCCTTACTTCATGGTGACGAACCTCGCGCGGACCTTGGGTGAACTCAAGGAACGCAACATCTGGTGCATTGGTACCAGCGACGATGCGCCCAAAACCATTTACGACGTTGACCTCAAAGGACCGGTGGCCTTGGTGTTGGGTGCTGAAGGTGAAGGCATGCGCCAACTCACCCGCAAGACCTGCGACGAACTCGTCAGCATTCCCATGCACGGCGCGGTTGAAAGCCTGAACGTCTCGGTGGCCAGTGGTGTTTGCCTTTACGAAGCGCTGCGCCAGCGGCGCTGACGCTTCAAATCCAGCCAAACCAGCCCAAGCTTGCACCGGCAGCCAGCAGCCACAAAATGTGCAGCTTGGTGCGCCAGAAAATCACGGCGCTCACCCCGGCCAGCAGCCACAGCGGCCAGTGCTCCAGCGACGTACCGCTGGCGCTGGCCAGAATCAAGCCGGTGGCAATCAGCAGCCCGACCACAATCGGTGCCATGCCTTGTTTGAAGGCCCGCACACTGCGCAAGTTACGATTCCGGTGGCCCCATTGGGTGGCGTTGTAAGTCAATACCGAGCTCGGCACCAACATGCCGGTCATGGCCAGCGTGATGCCAAGCAGGCCATACAGAACGCCGCCTGCGTTCATGCCGACATTCCAGCCCATCAACGCGATGAACAGCACGTTCGGTCCGGGAGCCGCCTGCGCAATGGCCACCGACGCGTTGAACTGAGCGCTCGTCAGCCAAAGGTTCTGCTCGACCAGAAAGCGGTGCATGTCCGGGATCATGGCAATCGCGCCGCCAATGGCCAGCAGCGACAGCGACAGATAGTGCAAAAAAAACTGAAACCATTCATTCACACCGAAGTTCAAGCTCAGCGTTTCGGTCATGACTTCATCCTTGTGTAGGCGAGGGTGCAGGCCATGCCGCCGAGGCCAAACAAAATGTAAAACAGCGGCAGCCGGATCACGACAATGCCGACCAAGCAAGCCAGCCCCAACGCTGCGCACCAGCGCCAACCCAGCACATTGGTCTGGAGTGCGCTGATCAGCTTGATGCCGGTGGCCATGATCAGCCCCGCAGCCACCGCGCCCATGCCGCGCAGTGCGCCAGCCACGCCGGGGTGCTCTGCAAATTGTGAATAAACAACGGCCAGCGCCAGCACCAGCACCAGCGGCACCGCCAGCATGCCAGCCAGTCCCACCAGCGCTCCTTTGAGACCGAAGTAGCGACCGCCCACAATCAAGGCCAGATTGATCACGTTGGGGCCGGGCATGATCTGCGCGACCGACCAGTCTTCGATGAACTCATCGCGCGTCATCCAGCGCTTGTTCTCGACCAACTCTCTTTGCACCACAGCCAGCACGCCGCCAAAACCTTGCAAGGCCAGCAGCGTGAAAGAGACAAAGAGATCGCTCAAGGACTCGGGGCGAGGACGGTCTTCAGGGGGTAAATCGCTCATGCGCGAATTATCGCTTTTAGCAATGCCCGCTCTGTCAGTCGGTCAGACTGTCATGCCGCCTGACACCTCAATCACCGCGCCGTTGATGTAGCTGGCCTCGTCGCTGGCCAAAAACGCATAGACATTGGCAATTTCTTCAGGCTTACCCAAGCGCTTCAGTGGCACCCGCGCCTTCATTTCCTGCAGCACATTCTCAGGGATGGTGTCCAGAATTGGCGTCGCTACAAAGCCCGGTGCCACTGCGTTGACCCGCACACCTTTGGGCCCCAGTTCACGGCTCCAGGTTTTGGTGAAGCCGATCACGCCAAACTTGGTTGCAGCGTAATTGGTCTGGCCAAAGTTGCCGTAAATACCCACCACCGAACTGGCATTCAAAATCACGCCGCTGCCTTGCGTGATCATGGTGTCGGCCACCGCTTGGGCGCAATGAAAGACGCCGCGCAGGTTCACATCAATCACTTGGTCAAACTGCGCCAGTGTCATTTTGAGCAGTCGCGCATCTTTGGTGATGCCAGCGTTGTTGACCAGCACATCAATGCGGCCAAACTGCGCTTTGACCTGCGCCACCACCGCATCGACTTGATCGCGATCGGTCACATCCATCAGGCAACCGATGGCTTGCGCACCCAATGCTTTGCATTGTTTGACCGCCTCGTCAATGGCGGATTGACGCAAGTCGCAGACGACGACGACGGCGCCCTCAGCTGCAAATTTGAGTGCGGTGGCCAAGCCAATGCCTTGAGCCGCGCCGGTGATGATGCTGACTTTGTTGAGGAGTCTGGTCATGTTTTACTCCGATGTTTTGGATGCTGTGAACCCTCATTGCATCATATTGACGCCACTCGGTGACGCCAAGCTGACTCAGCGTTTTGTAGGCCCCAGACCACGTGCAGGCGCGCTGTGGACCTGCCAAGAGCTGGCTTCAGCAGAGCGATCATTGAACTTGTTGAGGCGTCTTTTGAATGAAAGTGAGAAAACACAATGCACATAACGGCGTGCCATGAACGCAAGTCGACACCGATCTGGGTTGAAGGGGAATCGCTTGCATGACTTGAACGCTCGTGGCTGGAGCGCGTTGGATCTCAATCCGCATGCTGTTTGGACCGCAGACACCGACGGGCGGGTGGACTATCTCAGTGAACGTTGGCTAGAGTGGACGGGCAAACTCGGCTTGGGTCAGGCTTGGGCCGATTCGGTGCATCCAGATGACCTGCCAAAGTTGGCTGAGTCGTGGCGTTGCGCAGTTGTTTCTGGTGAGCCTACCGATATTGAACATCGCCTCTGCATGCGCAGTGGCCATTACCGCTGGATGCGTTCGCGCGCATTGGCTCAGCGCAACAGCGCCGGCGTTCTTGTCAGTTGGTATGGAGCGACAGAGGACATTGACGATCGAAAACGCGCCGAACAAGCTTTACAGAGCACTGAAGTAGCGCTACGGGCCCTGAAGCTGTCGCTGAGCCTGCAGGTCAAACATCGCACCGACGAGCTCACCGAGTTGAATCGGCATTTGCAGTCCACACGAGAAGAAGAGCGTCATCGGTTGGCCGGTGCTCTGCATGACGACCTCGGCGCTTTGTACACCGCCGCCAAGTTTGACGTGGCGCGCCTCAAGTCGGCTCTGGCGCCCTTGTCCCCTGAGGTTGCGGCCCGCTTTTGCCATTTTTCAGACATGTTGGACAAGAGCATTGACAGCAAGCGCCACTTGATTGAAGACCTGCGGCCTTCCGCTTTGAGCTCGCTCGGGCTGGTACAAGCCTTGAGAATATTGATCAGTGACTTCACTCGAAGCCATGGCATCAAGGTGCAGGTCGAGCTTGAAGAGTTGCCACTCAAGCCGGCCGTACAACTTACTGTTTACAGGCTGGTGCAAGAAGCACTTGAGAATGTTGCAGCCTACGCCCGAGCCGGCAAGGTGTGGGTGCGCCTGACCTGCGAAGGCGATGCGAAAGTGCAGATCAGCGTGACAGACGATGGCGTTGGCTTCGATGCTACTTCTGAGCGTATCGCCATGCTGGGCTTATTGGGAATGCACTACCGCGTCGAAGCTGACGGCGGTTGCTTTGTCGTCAAGTCCAGCCACCAATGTGGCACCACCTTGAGTGCTTGCTTCCCGGTCTTGTTCATTCACGCCAGCGCAAGCACAGGTGTCAGCGACTTTTGAATGTGCGCCATGCCCGACTCCCAAGCCTGTTCCATGCTGGCCAGCAATTCAGCCGCCTCCAGTGGCTTGCCTGCATTGACGGCTCTTGCACCCTTGAGGATCAAGGTCTTGTTGGCGGCAGAGATCCGGTCGAAGCACTCGGCTGCATCCATCAAGTCCGGGTGGCCTCCATCACTCAGCCATCGAAGATGGGCTGCAGCCAGCTCAAACGCAGCCCCAGCTTGACGAATGGATGCAAATGCCCATGCGTGGTAGTGTGCAAGGCTATTGGTCCGTAGCGCTTCTCGATCACGCAGCAAGCGCTGTCCGAAGCGTGTGAACGGGTTGCTGCGAGGCCGATTTTTGAAGTGCCGCTGAAACATCTCGTAGGAACGGTTGACCAGCTCGGACGGCGACTGTCTAAGCCGTCGGTCGATGCGAATAAATTCTGCATACGGTGGTAAGTGAGATGCATCGGTTGTCGTCGTCAGTCGGAACAAATCCGTGAAGTCATCCCCTGAGAGTTCAAAATAGCCTGCATTGTGAAAGTAGCCTAAGTGTCGGGACGGAACATCCAGACTGGCCATCAAAATGGTGGTCTTGGCATGCTGGCTTCGGTAATCGGTGCCGGCCGTGTCGGGCAAGAAAAAAGCATCTACTTCGCAGCAGATGAGTTTTCCGGCCGATAAATACTCTTGAACGTGCTCTAACAACGGGCGCCAGACAGTTAATTCCTGAACATCAATACCGTAAAGATCACGCAGTTCTGTGTGCACCGGTTTGAAAAATGTCCACTGATCACCTTCAAAGTCAGCGGTGTGCACAAAGGTAAACATCGCCATGGGGTCACACCGCAAGGTGTGAATGAGCTCGATCCACACGTCGGTGTAGCAATTTTTTTCCGGCCATAAACAGTCGTGGCTATGCAATGCGTGACGCTCATAAGTATCTGCGCGCAGACCGGGCCACGCGTCAATGCGGCTCAATGCCATAGCTGCTCCCTGACCGCATCAGGCCATTTTTTGGGGTCGAAACCGTGGGTTTTTATCAGCGCCAGTGTGACCCGCTCAAGGCCAAAGCCTAAACAGGCTGTGTGGGCCAATGCATGCGCATTCTGACGAATTCCAAACTTGCTGCTGAAGTGATCCTGGTGCCAGTTGAAGGAGCAAACAGCCGTTGGTTTTTCTGTCGAAATGACCGGGGTCAAAATCTCAAACTTCAGGCGTTGGTCTGTTTGATCTGCCGCCATCATCTTGCCGATGCGACCAAAAAAGGGATCCGATGCAACATCACTGTTCGCCGGCAGCCCCAGACCTTGCAATAGTTTTAAACCACGCTGCAGCCACATGTCACGCCATTCAACGACAACATCCGGCGCGCCCACACGGACATATTCACGAATACGAAAAGACTGCAGGCGAGTTGGTTCGATGGACGGCTCGTGCCGGTACACCCAGCTGTGCAAAGTGACCAAACGGCCACCCGCCGGCAACAGTCCGCTGAAGAGCGGGTAAACCGGGTAACAAGCCGCAGGCGTCAACATGATCTCGGTGGGTTCAAGCAAATCTTCCCAGCGCTGGCCTTGTCGCAGTCGTTCCGAGAGTTCATGCGCCTGACGCTCGTCGCCAGCAAAACTGTGAACCGAACCCGCCAGTTGCGGAAAGTTGTCCATATAGCCCAGCTTCTCTATCAGCGAGCGTGGCAGGATTGGCGGGAATGTCATCTCCTCAGCGCCGTCAGCATCTGCGATGTGGGTGACCAAAGCGTCGAAGCGGTGCAAAACGTCTTCAAAAACAGCGCCTCGCCCATAGCACCCATTGACATCCGTTGGGATGATCAATTGGTGCGCCACCAAACCCTGGGTAAAGTTGTCGATGTCGTGTGTGAAGTTCATGCGACGTCCTTGTGAACGAGCAACATGGAAGCACTCTTGGCTGCGATACGGTCATTTGAAATCATCAGCGAGCCAGACAAGGCGTCCCGGTACTGTCGGCCCAGGCTCAAAGGCGAGTCATTTTTGTAGCCCATGATGCCCACAATCTGCAACGCACGATGAACGATTTGCGGTGCGGCCTCGGAACACGACATCTTCAAGTTGTTCATCCGCAGTGCCCAGGACATGCTTGACAACTGGTCTTGCGAAGTCGCATCAGGTCCCATCGCATCAAAGGCTTGGGCCGCTGATTGCCAGTTGTTTTTCATGGTTTCCAGTTGCATCGATACTTCTGCAAGCCGCGTGGCGGTGGGCGGAATCGTGCCTGGTTTGTCGCGCGCTTGACTACGCACAAAATTCGCCGCTTTGGCGACGGCATCGGCGGCAATACCCCACCACAGCGATGCCCAAAGAATGTGTGAATAAGGAACCATCGTGCGTGAAGAGCTGTCCGCAAAAGGGCCCGGAATAATTTGCTTGATAGAACCCGAACTCTCCATTCGGAATCCTGGGCTGCAGGTGCCGCGCATGCCCAGGGTATCCCAGCTGGTGGTTTGCTCGAGGGTACAGTCATCACGCCGCACCAGTACCAGCACTTGGTCGTTCGCGGCGGCATCACGGTCGCGGCGCGTGGTGACCAAAATGCCATCGGCGAAACCGCAGTAAGAACCCGTCGTTGCATCCTTGTTCAAGATGAATCCATCGTTTGTGCGCTCTACCGAACAAATGCTCGAACGCGTGTCGCCGTACGTGCCGACTTCAGAGGTCATGGAGCCGAGCAGATATTGGTGCTTGACGAGTTCACGCAGATAGTTTTTGAAAAAGTCATCGTTCTGCCCGTGTCGTGCGATGCAGCCGACCTGAATGAAGTGCATTGCCAGCACCATCGCACTGGAACCGCAGCCTTGGGCCAGCGTTGAGCAAAGTTGTGCCAGTTCCGAAAGGGTGCAACCCGCGCCACCCAGACTGCTTGGAACAGCGGCAGACAGTACATGGGCCTTGCGCAACGCCACCAGAGTTTCCGCAGGGAATCGGGCTTGACGATCGACGTCCGCTGCATGTGTCGCCGCGACCTCCGTGGTCAGCTGGCGTACCGACGCCCGCAATACTTCAAAGTCTTTCGGGGAACGGATCGCCGGAGGGGCGACCCATGCATCTGCTTCAAAGATTATGGACACGGTTGATTCCTTTTTAGATAGTCAAGCCCAGTGATGAACGACTTGATTGTCTGCAAGGATTTGTCAAGTTTTGTCGAGGATGAGCAACGTGCGACTAATTGAAACGCGTTTGTTCGATGCCGTCCTACAGGCTGGCAAGCGTTACCGAATTTAAAGTTATCTCAACAAAGTTTTCAAAGCCGATACAAGCTTTAAGTTACTCGATCGCCTCCTGTTTTATGCCTCATCAAAGTTTTCCCATCTTGGATTTATTACATCAGCGTGTCACGACTTCGCAAGCGCTTTTCGGTTTAAGTGTGGGCTTCGACATTGTTCAAATCAGCCAGATGGAGGGCTCATTGCGGGCCTTTGGCGAGACCTTTACAAAACGACTTTTCACGCCGAATGAGTTGATCTATGCCAACTGTGATGAGGGGCTTTTTGCAGAGCGTCTGGCGGCAAGGTTTGCGGCAAAAGAAGCCGTTATCAAAGCACTTCAGCTGAGTGAGCTGGGGGTTGACTGGCGAGACATCGAAGTCATCAAAAAATCCGATGGGGATTGTTACTTACAGCTCCACGGCCAAGTTTCTAGGTTGGCTTTGAGCATGGGTGCGATGCAGTGGCTGCTGAGCATGAGTCACGACGGTGACTATGCCGGTGCGGTGGTGATGGCCTTGGGTGTTACACCGAACCCCCAAATTTCTGAACTATCTACAAAGGTGAAATATGTTGGAATCCATTGAACTCAAGATCAGAGATGTGCTGCGTGACCACGGCCGGTTGAACCAAGATATTGAGCGTATCGACATGCAAACCGATCTTTACAAGTCAGGCATGACCTCACATGCGAGTGTCAATGTCATGCTGGCGCTGGAGGGTGCGTTTGACATCGAATTTCCCGATAATTTTCTCAAACGAAGTGTTTTTGGCAGCATCGATTCCATCCGTCGTGCCGTCACAGAGTTGCGTGTTGCCAGCTGAAGTTGCCGCGCTTGACTGACTATTCGTCTGTGGCTGCGTCTGCTGTTGCATCGACGGGCAACAGGCGGATTTTGAGAGAGGGCTGGTCTATGTGCGCGACAGATCCAGACCATTTTTTTTCGCCGCCGCAGTCCGCTGATGTCGCATGGCAAGCATTGCCTGAACTCATGTCCGCAGCGGCTGCATTGAGAGCCTGCCAGCAGTGGTCTTTGGCGGGAACAACCAGACGCTTTGATGCACAGGACTGGTGGTTCCAGCTTCACTTTGATGCGCCGGAATGTTCGAGCACCGACCGGATGACATTGGGCTTTGATGGTTTGGCGACAGTGGCCGAGGTCTGGCTCAATGGGGCATTGCTATGGGTCAGTCAAAATATGTTTGTAGCCCACAGCTGCGATGTGACTCACGCACTCAAACCCCTCGGCAACGAGCTGCTCATCGTCTGCCGTTCTTTGGATCAAAAGTTGACGAAGCAACGCGGCCGGCCGCGTTGGCGGTCACCGATGATTGCGCATCAGCAGCTGCGCTGGTTTCGCACCACCTTGTTGGGTCGTACACCGGGTTGGTCTCCGCCCGTTGCCGTGGTCGGTCCGTGGAAGGATGTTTGGCTGGGGTCGACGCCTGCTGGCGCTGTTGAGGATGTTGTGTTGACGGCGTCGTTGCAGGGCTCGACTGGCAAGCTTGTCTGTAGTCTGCATCAGCGCATGGGTCAAAACCCGCCTCACACGGAGATCAGCCTGCTGTTGAAGCGCGGTGGGCAGTCCTTTGTGCAGCCCATGACGCATCATGTCGCGACGCAGACTTTCGAGGCTGAGTTGCACATTCCTCAGGTCGACCTGTGGTGGCCACACACCCACGGCGAGCCCTGTCTTTACCGTGCGACTTTGCAAATTCAATCCGTCGGCGCTGACACGCTGGTCGACTTGGGTTCGGTTGGATTTCGCACCGTCTCGCTCAAAACGCAGGATGACTCGTTTTCTGTCGAGGTCAATGGAACCCCCATTTTTTGCCGAGGCGCTGTGTGGACTCCGCTGGACCCGGTGAGCCTTCGATCTACCCCTGTGCAATGCCAAGCGGCTGTGGCCCAAGCGCGCGTAGCGGGTATGAACATGCTGCGGGTCGCCGGCACCATGGCTTATGAAGAGTCGCATTTTTACGATGCCTGCGACGCGCAAGGAATCTTGGTCTGGCAGGATTTCATGTTTGCCAACATGGACTACCCCGCAGACGATAAGGCTTTCATGGCTTCGGTTGCGGCTGAGGTAAGCCAGCAATTAATGGCACTTCGCAACCGGCCATGCTTGGCGGTGTTGTGCGGCAACAGCGAAGTTGAACAGCAAGCCGCGATGTGGGGAGCCCCGGCCGAGGTGTGGCATCCGGCCTTGTTCACACAGGTCATTGCCCAGCTCTGCGCCGAACACGCGCCCGGCATTCCGTACTGGCCTTCCAGTGCACACGGCGGTGCGTTTCCGCATCAGGCCAGCACTGGCACCAGTTCTTATTACGGTGTTGGCGCCTACTTGCGGCCACTTGAGGATGCCCGGCATTCCGACGTAAAGTTTGCCACCGAATGCCTGGCCTTTGCGAATGTTCCCTCTGAAAACACGATCAAGCGTATGCCCGCGGGCTTGGCGACCCGTGTGCATGATGCCAGCTGGAAAGCGCGTTCACCTCGGGATACGAACGCGGGCTGGGATTTTGACGACGTGCGCGACCATTACTTTGACGCGCTTTTTCAGACGGATTCGCGTCAGCTCCGGCGTTGTGACCATGAGCGCTACCAGGTCTTGAGCCGCATTGTCAGCGGCGAAGTGATGGCCGCCAGCATGGCTGAGTGGCGTCGCCCTGCGTCTAGTTGCCAGGGCGCGCTGGTCTTGTTTTTGCGCGACTTGTGGGCCGGTGCAGGCTGGGGTTTGATTGACGATGCAGGCCAGCCCAAAGCCTGCTATCACTACCTCAAGCGGGTGCAGCAGCCGTGTACCGTTTTGCTTACCGACGAAGGCGTTAATGGCCTCTGGATTCACCTTTACAACGAACAGCCGCATGCAGAGCCGGTTGAGCTTGATCTCAGCGCTTGGCTAGGCGGTGACGTGCGGGTGGTGCACGGCCGTAAGGCTTTGACGCTGCCTGCTCGCAGTGCTCAAAGTCTGTCTGCGCTTGAATTGCTGGAAGCTTATTTTGACTTGACGCATGCCTGCCAATTCGGACCGCGTGTTAGTGATGCGGTTGTCGTGACGATGAAAGGTTCAGGCGGATTGACAGCCCAAGCGGTTTATTTTTCAGGTGGACTTCACACGACGCAGGAATCAGATGTCGGACTCAGTGCTCAGGCGACCTTGTTGGATCAACAGACTGCCGTTGTGACGGTGAAGTCGCAGCGTTTTGCACACGGCGTTCATGTTGATGTGCCTGGATTTCAGGCCGACGATGATTATTTTCATCTTCCGCCCGAATCAGAAGTCCGTGTCACGCTGCGTCGCACAGGCCCGCAAGCCTTTTCGGGGCAGGTGACCGCAGCAAATTCGCTGCAGCAAACCAGCATTGAGTTGCTTTAGAAAAAACTTTGCAAGGACGTCCCCCACGATGGCAATTCTTGAAGTTGAAGATCCCGTGGCTGCCAGCCCGTACTTTTTTGGCGTCAACGGTGCGAGCTGCCTGGGCTGGTTTCATCCGGCCAAAACACCTCGTTCAGGGATGGGCGTGGTGATGTGCCGCGCGATCGGCTATGAGTCCATGTGCGCATATGGTGCATACACGCAAGCCGCTGAGCAGCTGGCCTTGGCTGGTTTTGACGTGCTTCGATTCGATTACCCCGGAACCGGAGATTCAACAGGCGACGACTCACAACCTGACCGCTTGCAAAGCTGGACAGACAGCATCGTCGGCGCCACGCAGCAACTCGAAAAACTGTCAGGATGTTCCGTTTTTTGCCTTTTTGGTTTGCGTTTGGGGGCTAATTTGGCTGCTCACGCGGCCAGTCAATTAGGCGGTGTCGCCAGGCTCATTTTGTGGGCACCCTGTGCCACAGGTCGAGCTTTTGCACGCGAGTTGCGTGCGGCCGCGTTGACACGAGAGCGCAGCCTCGACGAAAAAAACGGCCCGGTGTCTGGCGACATCGAGTCTCTGGGTTTCATGTACACCGCGCAAACGATGGCTGATCTTGATGCCTTGCCGGGTCTGCCGGCTGATGGTCCCTTGGCGCCTCGCGTCCTGATATTGGACCGCGACGACCGGCCGAGTGCCAAGTCCCTGCTTGCAACGCTTCAAAGCCGGGGTGCAGACACGACCTGTGCGCTGGCGCCGGGCTATGCGGCCATGATGAACGAGCCGCGTGAGACGCATTTGGATGCACTCACCATGGCGCAGCTGAAAGACTGGCTCTTGTCGGACTTGATGGGTGTGAGCCCCGACCCCTTGCCACTAACCCTTGCCAATGCCGATCAAGCCAGACCGCGACAGCAGCAATTCGGCGGTCTGCACGAGACCGCAGTGAGCTTCGGTGCTGTGAGCGTCGGTGCGGCGCCAAAGCTATTTGGGATATTGACCGAGCCGGACCCAGGGCAAGAGCCACCGGGCTGTAGCGACACGGCCATCTTGATGCTCAACGTGGCCGGCAACTACCGCATTGGGCCCAACAGAATTTACGTTCACATCGCCCGTGAATTGGCCCGGACGGGCTGTCGAGCCTTGCGTTTTGACCTGGCCGGCCTAGGCGACAGTCGGCATGCCGAGGGCTTTCAGGCGGCCCATCTTTACAGCAAGGACTCCACGCCAGAAGTCCGGGCTGCGGTTGATTTTTTGAGTGCGCAAGGCTGCAAGAAGTTTTATCTGCTGGGTATTTGCTCTGGCTCGTTTGTGGCGTTTCAAGCGGCTCTTGCCGATACCCGGGTGACGGGGCAGATATTGATGAACTCTCGCCTGTTGGAGTGGCGTGAAGCAAACCCCGACGGCACTTGGCAGGACGCCATGCTGCAGTCTTATAAGTCGGTCGCTTTTTATCGGCGTCATCTGCTGGACTGGCGCGTGTACAAGCGCATATTGCAAGGCGACGTGGATGTCGCCGGTATTGCCAACCGGGTGCGCGTGCTCATCGGTGCACGCTTGAGCAGAGCTTTGGCCGCAACTTTTCGAAAAAATTCTTTTGTGCACGGGCCACTGCACAAAGTACAGCAACTGAGCGGCAGGGGAACAGATACCTTGCTGATCGTGAATGCAGATGATGACGGGCGCGACTATTTGGAGTTTCACTTTGGGGCCGGTGGCAAATACTTGCAAGATGACTGCCGTTTTCAGATGTTTTTCATCGCCAACTCTGACCACACCTTTTCAGACCAACACGGTCAAAAATCTGTCATTTCCAAGTTGAAAGACTATCTGGGTGTGCACGATTTGATCGGTTCGGAGTGCCTTCAACCAGCCCTCGCGGTTACAAAATCCACGCTAGAGCTGTCGCCAAGCAGCGGTCTGGTTTAGGATAAATCAGTCTGAAACTGTACCGGCGGCTTCATTCATTGTGCTCAGCCGGCTGACTGGAGATCCAAGATGAAGCGCATTCAATATCGCGATGTCGGTGCGGCGTTGCTGGTGTCTGTTTTGGTGGCGGGCTGTGGCGGCATGCTGCCGACGGCAGACAACACTAATTTATTGACCTTCACGACCCAGATGCGCGGGGCCAACGAAGTCCCCTTGGTGCAGACCAGCGGTATCGGGCAGGTCGACGCCATGCTCAACACGGACACCAACATGTTGCGCTGGCGGCTGACGTATACAAATTTGAGCGGTCCTGCCAGGGCCGGGCACTTTCATGGCCCAGCTGCGATTGGCGCTAACGCTGGTGTGGTCTTGCCTTTTCCCGGCCTGATGGCCAGCCCGATGGAAGGCTCCGCCACACTCACCGCCGCGCAGGTGGCTGATCTGATGGCCGGTCGCTGGTACGCCAACATTCACACGGCCGCCCACCCCGGCGGCGAAATTCGTGGGCAAATGACCTTGCGGCGTTGAGCCTGCACACGTTGCTGGCCCATCCCATTCAAGGGCCATTCTTTTGAATTGGTGTATTTGGGGCAGAAACCCTACAATATTGGGTTAACCCAAAGTCTCATGAACGCCCCCATCGACGTCTCCTTTTTTGCGCGCGCCGCCAAGCCGCTGACCAGTTACCGCAAATTCTGGGCAGCCCGTTTTGGCACGGCCAAGTTTTTGCCAACCAGCCGCGAGGAAATGCAGGCGCTTGGCTGGGACAGCTGCGACATCATCATCGTCACCGGTGATGCTTACGTCGATCACCCAAGTTTTGGCATGGCCGTCATTGGCCGCATGCTCGAAGCCCAAGGCTTTCGGGTCGGCATCATTGCCCAGCCTGACTGGCAGACCGCTGAGCCCTACAAGCTGCTGGGCAAGCCGAATCTGTTCTTCGGCGTGACGGCTGGCAACATGGATTCGATGATCAACCGCTACACGGCGGACCGCAAAATCCGCAGTGACGACGCTTACACGCCCGGCGACATGGGCGGCAAGCGGCCAGACCGCGCCGCGCTGGTGTATTCACAGCGCTGCCGCGAAGCCTACAAAGAAGTGCCGATTGTGTTGGGCGGCATCGAAGGCTCGCTCCGGCGCATTGCGCATTACGACTACTGGTCTGACAAAGTGCGCCGCAGCGTGGTGGTCGACGCCAAATGCGACCTGCTGCTGTACGGCAACGCTGAGCGCGCGATTGTCGAAATCGCCCATCGCTTGGCTGCCAAAGAACCCATCGGCAATATCACCGACGTTCGCGGCACCGCCTTCATTCGCCGCCAGGGTGACGAAACCGCGCAAGGCTGGTTTGAAATTGACTCCACCAATGTCGACGCGCCAGGCCGTGTCGAAGCCCATGTCAACCCGTACCTGATGATTTCGGAGCAGGCCAAAGAGCAGGGCGCCACCTGTGCCCGCGAAGACGAAGCCGCCGATGTTGCAGTCAAGGCCGAAGCCGCTGGCTCGCCCGTGCTCAAGACAAAAACGCAGCCGCAGGCCAACCCCGCCATCAAGCCGCTGACCTTCGTGCAGAACCCGAGCTTGCCGTCGATGCAGGGCAAGATCAAAGTGCCGCCGCGTGACCGTTCGGTCATTCGCCTGCCATCTTATGAACAAGTTCGCAGTGACGCCGTGCTCTACGCTCACGCCAACCGCGTGTTGCACCTTGAGACCAATCCCGGCAACGCGCGCGCCTTGGTGCAGGCCCACGGCGTTGGCGTCACCGCCCGCGACGTGTGGATCAACCCGCCGCCAATCCCGCTGACCACCGCCGAGATGGACTTGGTTTTCGATTTGCCGTATGCGCGCTCACCGCATCCGAGTTACGCCGACGAGAACGGCAGCCACGACCACACCACCAAGATCCCCGCTTGGGAGATGATTCGCTTCAGCGTGAACATCATGCGCGGCTGCTTTGGCGGTTGCACGTTTTGCTCCATCACCGAGCACGAAGGCCGCATCATCCAGAGCCGTTCCGAGGACTCCGTGATCCGCGAGATCGAAGCCATCCGTGACACCGTCAAAGGCTTCACCGGCGCTATTTCAGACCTCGGCGGCCCGACCGCCAACATGTACCGCATCGGCTGCAAATCCGTTGAGATCGAAGCCGCTTGCCGCAAACCGTCTTGTGTTTACCCAGGCATTTGCTCGAACCTCAACACCGACCACGCGCCCTTGATCAAGATGTACCGCCGGGCGCGCGCGCTCAAGGGTATCAAGAAAATCCTCATCAGTTCCGGCCTGCGCTATGACCTCGCGGTGCAAAGCCCCGAGTACGTCAAAGAACTGGTTACGCACCACGTCGGTGGTTACCTGAAGATCGCGCCCGAGCACACCGAGCAAGGCCCGCTGACGAAGATGATGAAGCCCGGCATCGGCAGCTACGACAAGTTCAAACAGATGTTTGAGAAGTACTCGCTCGAAGCCGGCAAGAAACAGTTTTTGATTCCTTACTTCATCGCCGCCCATCCGGGCACCAGCGACGAAGACATGATGAACTTGGCCATCTGGCTGAAGAAAAGCGGTTTCAGGGCCGACCAGGTGCAGACTTTCTACCCGTCACCGATGGCCACGGCGACGACGATGTACCACACCAACCGCAACCCGCTGCGCAAGATCACGCGCGACAGCGAGACCGTGGACATCGTGCGCGGCGATAAACGCCGCCGTCTGCACAAAGCCTTTTTGCGCTACCACGACGCCAACAACTGGCCGCTGTTGCGCGAAGCCCTCAAGACCATGGGCCGGTCTGACTTGATCGGCAACGGCAAGCACCATTTGATCCCGACCTACCAGCCGCTGACCGACGGCGGCTACACCAGCGCTCGCAAGAAAAACTCGACCACCGTCGCGTTGAAATCTGCCGCGCCGGTCAAAGGCCGCATCCTGACCCAACACACCGGCTTGCCGCCGCGTGACAACGGCTCGGCTAAGCCTGCGGACCTCAAGCCCTCCCGTAAACCTCGCTAATTCAAGCAAACCAACCGGTTTGCTTCTTCATAATCTAATCTATGAACATCACTGTCAGCGAAGAGCTGCGCGCGTACATTGACCCGTTGACCCCGCACGAACATGCGGCCCTGGAACGCAGCTTGTTGGCTGAAGGTTGCCGCGATGCCTTGGTGCTCTGGGGCGACGTGTTGGTGGATGGTCACAACCGCTACGGCATTTGCAGCCAGCACGGCATTGCTTTCAATACGGTGCAAAACACCCAGTTCAAGTCCATGGACGACGTTCATTTGTGGATGATTGACCAACATTTGGGCCGGCGCAGTTTGTCTGATTTCCAACGCGGCGTGCTGGCGCTGCGCAGAAAAGACATCTTGATTGACAGCGTGCCGGCCGTGGCGGATGCGGCAACGTCAGAGTCATCGGTCGTTCCTGTCTCAAGCGCTGCTAACAACCATGTGGACGCCATGACCACCAGCGACGCCACAGCCAAAGCTGCCCGTCTCAGCAGCAGCACTTTGAGTCATATTAAAAAGATCCAACAGACCGCTGCCCCCGAACTGGTGGCTGCCGTCAAGGCGGGTTCCATCTCCATCACCGCTGCCGCCAACGTGGCTTCCTTACCTGTTGCGGAGCAAGTGGCTGCTGCGGCAGGCGGTAAAAAAGAGCTTCAACAAGCTGCCCGCCAAGTCCGCGAGAGCCGGGCAGTCGAGCGGAGCGAACCCGATTCGCCTGCAGGTGTGATTGCGCGTTTGAAGCAAACCATCACCACGCTCAGCGCAGAAAATGCGGCCTTGAAAGCGCAGCTGGCTGAGTTGACTGCCGCTTAAGCCGTTAGCCGCTTAACCATTTAGCGGCTTTCAGGCCATCGTGTGCAGCGGAATGTCCTTTGACACCGCCAACGCGTCGAGTTGCTGGCGCGTTTGCTTCTTCAAAAATTTGGCAATGCCGTTGCGTGCTGCCTGAGTTTGCAGACTCGCCACATCGGATGCTGGCAAGCCCGCTGCAGCGCACAGCGCAGCGGCAAAATGCGGCTCCAAGGCCGCCACCGCCACACGGCCGTCCTTGCACGCATAAACCCGATAACCGGCATGTGCTCCGCCTACAAAACCGCTGGGCTGCGTCAGCCCCCATTGCCAGGGCAGGGCGATGTATTGGGCAGCACTCGACAGCGCTATTTCCAAGCGAATGCCTTTGCCGCTAGTGCGCTGCGCCAGCACCGCCTGCAACACCGCTTCACTGGCGGTCAGGGAGCCCCCCATGTCGGCGTACAACGAGGCGGGTAACTCAAGGCCCGGCACCAAGCCGCTGTCAGCCACGTAGGTCAAGTCGTGGCCCGGCTCTTCGGCGCGTGCCCCGGGGCTGCCGACGATGGCGACGTGTGACAGGGCCGGGTAGAGGCGGTGCAGGCCCTTCCAGCCCAAGCCGAGTTTTTCAATCGCAGAAGGGCGGAACGAGGTGATCAACACATCGGTTTTGGCGAGTTCGCGGTGCAGCGCTTTTTGGCCGGCTGCCGTCTTCAAGTCCACCGTGATGACCTCGATACTGCTTTGCAATTGAGCATACGCAACTGGGCTGTAACGCTGCATTGGGTCGCCACTGGGCGGCTCTAACTTAACGCAGCGCGCACCCATCTGCTGGCAGCGCATCAACGCCGCGGGGCCAGGTAAATTCAGGGCCAGGCTGAGCAGTCGAACGCCTTTCAGGACTTGCGGGGTTTTCAGGGCTTGGGATATTGCTTGGGGTTTGGCTTGCGTCATAGGCTGCAATTTACAGCAAGCCGCGTGCTACTGACTACTCCCCAAAATTCAGTGGCAGCCCGACGTAATTTTCAGCCACTGACAAGGCGCCGGCCTCAGAGTTCACGATGTAGTCGAGTTCGGCTTCTTGCAGTTTTTGGCCGATCTCTCCGTTCTCTGGAAAGCGATGCATCAAGCTCGTGAACCACCACGAAAAACGCTCCGCACGCCAAACCCGACGCAGGCAGCGCTCCGAGTAACTGTCGATGCCGGCTTCTGTTTTGTCTTGATAAAACTCGATCAAGGCTGCTGACAAATACTTCACGTCAGTGGCCGCCAAGTTCAAGCCTTTGGCGCCCGTCGGCGGAACGATGTGCGCAGCGTCGCCGGCCAAAAACATGCGGCCAAAGCGCATCGGCTCGGTCACAAAACTGCGCAGCGGCGCAATGCTCTTTTCAATCGAAGGCCCGGTCACCAGTTGTGCGCGTGCCTGTGGGTCGAGCCGCAGCCGCAACTCGTCCCAAAAGGCTTCGTCAGACCAGTTTTCGACCTTGTCGGTCAGCGGCACTTGCAAGTAATAACGGCTGCGCGTGTGGCTGCGCTGCGAGCACAAGGCAAAGCCGCGTGGGCTGTTCACGTAAATCAGTTCGTGGTGCACCGGCGGCGTGTCGGCCAACACGCCCAACCAGCCGAAAGGATAGATTTTTTCGTATTCGCGGATGGCACTGCGTGGCGCGCTGGCCCGGCACACGCCATGAAAGCCGTCACAGCCAGCGATGAAGTCGCAGGCGATCTCGTGTTGCTCCGGGCCGTTAACGCCCATTTTTTCATAACGCACGCGCGGTTTGTCGGTGTCAAAGTCATGCACGCTCACCTTGCTGGCGTTGTAAATGGTGCTCAGACCGGCCGCTTGGCGGGCGTCCATCAGGTCGCGGGTGACCTCGGTCTGTCCATAGACCATGACATTCTTGCCGCCCGTCAGCCGGTTCATGTCAATGCGGTGGCGCTGGCCCTTGAACAACATGTCAAAGCCGCCATGCAGCAACCCTTCGGCGTGCATGCGCTGGCCAACGCCAGCTTCGTCCAGCAAGTCCATGCTGACTTGCTCCAGTACACCCGCGCGAATCCGGCTCTGCACATGCTCGGCGCTTTGGCGTTCAATGATCACTGCGTCAACGCCCGCCTTGTACAGCAATTGCCCCAGCAAATGCCCGGCCGGCCCGCCGCCAATGATCGCCACTTGAACCCGTTGTGTTTGCATTTTTGTCTCCAAATGGCGGTTGCCAAAGTCAACTCCTAGCGTAATTCCCC
>Ga0208916_10000352_pt1 | contig 22177 bp, 25 predicted proteins | sample DEB19_08_DNA_5_FD_184523 | JGI IMG/M metagenome (GOLD analysis project Ga0208916, IMG submission 184523) | Aqueous microbial communities from the Delaware River and Bay under freshwater to marine salinity gradient to study organic matter... | ecosystem: Environmental > Aquatic > Marine >... | reverse complement strand
CAATTCGTTCTGCAATTTTCATTTTGACCCACTCAAGATGTTCATTGAACATTTTAGGGCCTTGCGGATGATTAATTACTGCCAACTCAAACTGAGTACGGATGGCAATTAGTTCTACAGTAGACTTCTTCGCATACTCTGCTTCTTTGTCGTACTGATTTCCATTGTTGTAAGCCATATCATTCTCCTTCGTACTCCATAGTAATCGCAATCACATCTTCTAACACTTCAATCAACTCTGCGTTACTCAGATTAGGTAACTCGTTTAAGGTCAAGTCAAGTTCGAGTATATGATAAGTTTGCCAAAGCTCAGTAATGCGAGCGATTACTAAGTTTCTCATATTATGCTACACGCTTCATCACAGTTGTTTCTGCCAAACGCTTCCACTTGTCAGTACCGTTGCCAACCATTTTCTTTAAGTCTGCAATCTTGATAACTGTACGCAGGCTTAACTCGCGCAATTTGTCTTTGTTAGTATCCACGTACTCGTACAGTTCTTCTTTGGTACCCTCTGGAAAGTCGTATGCATCCAACATACCGTCCATCATAATTTGTTTAATACGCAACATTTTATCACGTGTGGTATCCAATGTCAAATCCAGATAGTGACAACGGCTTTCCAATGCACCCAAGTGATCTTTGAGCTTTGCAGAGCGCACGTTTTCAAACTTGATGTTGGTAATGAAGATTGCAGAACCTTTGAACTCGAACTTGTCTGGCACACCTTCTGCACGTAGCATGCGGCTGTCAGTATTCCAGCAAATTGTACGCTTCTTAGAACTGTCCAATGCTGCCTTCAAAATATTCAAGCTCAGCTCATCCATCAACACACTGTCGCAATCGTCAAACACCAGCACATTACCGGCGCCGCTGTAATTGTACAATTTGCAATACAAGCCAATTGCACTCATTGCACCTTTAACAACTTCGTAACGTGGACGAGTGCCACCAATCTTGTCAAACATTGCAGCCTTGTCAAGTACCTTCTCAACACCAAAGCTCTTGCCAACACCAGGAGGGCCAACAACAATCATAGCACGGACGGTACCATCGACTGCACCTTCTGTCATCTCTTCCAAGATATCAAAACGTTCGCGGATGCGTTCAATTGCCTGTTCATCGGATTCAATCACTTTAGAAACTTTCTTAGTTGGGGCATTAAAGTTTCCTTCAATGCTGGTTGTTGCACAATCTGCGGCAGTAGCTGGCTCCACATCACGCATGGATGCTACCTTAACGCGAACTTCGCGTCCAGCAAACTCACCAAGTGATTCATCTGCAAGTACTGTAACATAGCCGCCTTTGGTGCCTTCTTTGTAATCAGCAACAAGTGCAAACGTTTGATTTTTGATGTTAAAACTACGGTATGTACCGTTCAAAATTGTAATGTAAGCTGACATGTTTTTCCTTTGCGTGGATGAATTAACTTGCTACAGTATTGATTATACTGCGGTTTGGCTCAAAGAGCAACCGTTTTCTGCACTATTTCTTGGGTTTCTAACACTTGTGGGCCAAATACAACACCGCCCAAGCCCTGCTGATACATGTCAGCGACAGCTTTGATATAAAATTGCATTACGTTACCAGTTTTTGTGATCAATGTGTACTGCATCTTAACCCCTTTTTGCTGTCTATGTATTATTATAACGCTCTTTGGGCCTACCGTCAACCGTTTTCTGCACTATTTTGTGTTGTATTTTAGCCACAAAAAAGCCCTCAAAAAGAGGGCTAAATTTGTCTATTTTTTAAGCAGATTTAACGTAGTTCTGCATCTTCCATCCCAGCAACTCTCAATTTTACCACATTGGTAATTTGCCATTGTTTATTGTCCAGCCCTTTTGTAAGTCCGATAAACTTATTGCGAACAAGTGCAAACTCATTTACAATAGAATCCATATCAACTACATCAGGTTCGCCGTCTACATACTTTTCAGCGTCGCGGCTTGTCAGCGCACGATTGTAATGTTCTGTAAACTGGCGAAACTTTGCACTACGCAATTTACGAAGTTCAATATTAAGTTGTTCAAGTATAGCTTCAATTTCTTGTAGCTGATTGAATCGAAATTCTACAATGCCCGGCATTTCTCGACTTGCTTTTTCAAGGCTACCAGAGATATGAAGTTCTGCTCGACCTTGTTGTAATTCGCCTTCAAACCATTCGATACAATCAGGAAGATTTCCAATATTTTGTGCGACCTTCCTATACCATGAGCTCATTAATAATCCTCGTCGTCTTCTTCTTCTTCCTCAACTTCATCTTCACCTAAGATTTCAGCAAACGCTGTATCAATAGCTGAGTCAGAACCTTTTGCCTCTTCTCGGGCAGCTTCCATGTCAACGAAAGCTTCTGCTGCACGTAAGAAAGCTAACACTGCATCTGCACGTTCTTTCTTATCAATGTATGGTTTAAGTGCTAACCACATTTCAACAAGCATTTCACCTGTATCAGTCATATTTTGTATCTCCTTTATATATCAGAAAATTGATATCTGCGATACTTAGCAGAGTTGATATCATTCTTTAGCCATTTCAGCTAGGTATTCATTATTGTGGATCCATTGATTTTCAACAAGGAATCCCCACTCACGCTTTTGTGGTCCGGGCATAAACAATGTCCATGCTGTTATGCTAGGATCCAATTCAATACGATGAAAACTATTAGCGCCGCATATCCTAAAGTGTCCTGGCCCGCGCCATACACGCTGCTCGCCCAACATTTTACCCGCTGAATCAAATTCTGGAATCCATTCATGATAACCGCCTTTTAAAATTAATGTGGCATATGGCCACGGATGATCATGCACATCGTCAGGATCACTTTTACAAAACTTGTGTACAAATATATTAAACGGAAACCATGTGCGATCTTTCAAGAATACATAATATCGTTCTAATAGCGGCTCATCTGCTCGTCTATCTAAAATAACACGATGTCTACCCAATCGTTGCATTAGTTGTTTAATCATTTGTAGTCCTATACTATATTTTAGCGTCAAGGCCAAGTAGTTGTTTCACCGAGCAAGGCACGAATGGATTGGAACTCTTTCCATGCGTCACGATACATTTGGTTATCTTTTAATAATGCAGCATGGCGTTCGCTGTTGTCAATGTGAAATTCTGAATAACTGCTATTGTTTAGATAACTCTTTTGTCCATGTTTTCGTGCAACGTAGTCAATAGCATGCGCCATTGCTGATTCGTTATACTCAAAACGTTCAATTAGTTTTTCAGTAAGTTCAACTTGATAGACCGATTCGGTTATAGATTCTATTGGCGCCCAATTAATTGGATCATCAGATGCACAAACAGAATACGGCGCAATGTGAGCACGGCGTAAGGTACGGCGATCCATAATCCTTACACCTTGCTTCTGCAACCATTCAACATGGTTATCAGACATTGTTTACTCGGCTAGTTCAGATGAGTCATCTAACAACTCTGCAGGCGCTTCGCCTAATGGAGTCGAAGGGGCTGCATGTGGATTAGCAGTGATATCAGCCATCACTTTATCTAAGCAGCCGTCGTCATTTCGTTCCCAGGCTTTGCGGAATTTCTTGATGATTTCACCGTCAATTGTGGTATAAACTAGGCTATTTCCTTCCTTTTTAAGCATTTCCTTACCCTCGATTAAGTCGGTAAGGCCGCTGTAGGGATTCATACCTGTTTCATACGGAATTTTAATCTGTACAGACTCAAACGGTTTGTTGTAGCGTGTCTTCATGATTTTACATGCTGCACGAATACCTTTTACTTCAGAAATCTTGTTGCCGTCTTCGTCTTCCTTGAGCTTTAGCTTACGCATAGCAACAACGATAGAACTTGCATAGATGAAGCCCTGTCCACCGGAGATCTTGTCATCTGGATCAAACATGTCTTGTGATGCGTATGTGTGGTTAGTACATACCAAGCCTAGATTCAAACTACCAAACATGTTTACGCAATTACGAACAAGTGATGTTAATGCCTTAGGCTTGCGACCCATGTCACCTTTCATGTCACCTGCATTAAACTGGTTAACGTCAGTTGGTGTTAGCAACATGCCCAATGAGTCAAGCACAAACAAGATTTTAGGACGATCACCTTCTGGCAGGGTTTTGTATTCTTTAACAAACTCGCTGATCATTTTTGCAACGTCGTCGATCATTGCCATGTTAAGTTTCAACAACTTATCAGGTGCAGTATCAACATCAAGTGCATGTAACCATGCTTCATCAAGTGCATTTTCTGTATCAATTAAGATTGGGAAGATACCTTGCTTTTGTGCGTTTGCTACAATGTTGCCGGAACAGATAAACGATTTACCTGCGCCCGACTCACCTGCAAACACTGTTACTTTACCAAGTGGAATGCCACGTGTAAAGTCGCCACTGATCAAGTAGTTCAATGCGAAATTACTTGTCGAAACCCAGTCAGTTGGGTCATTGAAGCCTACACTTAGACCTTCAATACTTTTTGTAATGCTCTTACGAAATTTAGAGACATCGAATGCTTTTGCCATTTTTAATCCTTTTAGATGAATAGGAGGGCATCATGCCCTCCTGAGTGTCAATTACGCTTGACGGTTGCGAATCATCTTAAGGATGTCGTCTACGCTTGGCTTTGGCGTGCCTTCAGCTGAAGCTGTTGGTACTGCTGCGGCTGGCGCTTGTGCAGATGGAGCAGATGCAGATTGCATTGGTGCTGGACGTGCTGCTGGTGCGGCTTTGGCAACTGGAGTATCTTCATCAGCATCACCTGCTGGTGCGTTAGTAAGCTGAACGCCACTTGGACGGTAGAACTTGCTCCACTTTTCTGGATCATACAACTGGCCATCAACAGATGCTTCAAACATCTCCATGATTGCTCGTTGTTCATCAATGCCAGGCTTCTTAGGCATGAAGTCGTTCAAGTTGAACAGGCCGTGTGTTGCAATTGCTTGCAATTCCACTTCGTTCAAGCTACGTTCTTTGCGTGCCCAGCCACTTGTGCTGTAGTCAGCATAGCCACCCTTTTGCGTCTTGTTCAAACGGAAGTCTGTACCACGCATGTAGTCTGTTGGCAATTCTTCCATATCAGGATCCATCAACGCTTGTTTGATAAGCGTAAAGATCTGTGGAGAGATTACGAAACGACGGATTGGATTCTCTGGCACTGTGTCTTCTGCCATTGGGCTTGATACAACAAAACCTTGGAATACGTAACTACGCTTCTTCCAGTATGTGCGACCAAGTGCTTCCATGTTTGGATCTTTGAACCACGGACGGATAGTGGCATGTACTGGACATGTTTCGCCCCACATTTCAACGCACGGTACTTGAACCATAACTTTTTTGTTTTCGTCTTGACCAGCAATTCCAGCGAATGGAATCTTGATCATTTGACGCTCTTTCCAGAAGAACGTATTTGCTTCGTCTGCGTCTGGTAGGAATCGAAGTGAGGCAGAAGTGCCTTCTGCGATGTTCCAGTGTGCGTAGATGGAATTGTCTCCACCACCCTGTTTTGTACCACTGGATTTTTGTGCTTGCTCGTTAAGACGAGCGCGGATTTCTGCTAATGTTGCCATGATGAGTATTACCTTTTTAAGTTGAGTTAAATTGAGTGTTAAGCCCTATAGCGGACTAAAACAACACATGCGTTTTCTTTGTGCATGTGTTGTAGTATACTTACCTTTTGCAAACAAGTCAAGTGCTCTTTTCGAGCAGTTTTGCCAGAAAACGGACAAATTGATTTGGCCAGCAAAAAGCCCACTTAGTGGGCCTTTCTTATCCAAGTAGCTTGTCTAATGTACTTGTAAAGTCTGCCATTACCTCAGTGACAAGGTCTCTGGGTTTGATCAATTCTAATCCTGCTAACGCACGAGGATCAAATTGACGTTTGGTCATTGCACTAATATCGTGTTCTGATACTGGCTCGCGTACTGGCAATTGATATTCGACTACACCACTTAGATCACCAGTGCGGGCAGCACGTTCCATCATACGTTTAAGCATAATGACTTCGGACTGCCCACGGGATTTGATTTCATTGACCTGTGCAGATTGCTCTGGTCCGTTAAGACGTTTGCTCCAACGTAGCAGTTCCATAATGTCTTTACGGCGACGGGAAATTTCAATAATCTTAGATCCAGTTTCGTCCCACGGTTTGCCACCAGACTCTACATGTAGCGCCATGACACGGGCCCCAAGTAAATGATTATGCGGGAACCGGAAGCGTTCGCCATCCTTCTCAATGAACAATGCTTTAATGTTACGACTACGAGCGCCTGGGCGTTCTTCAGTTACTGGCTTGCTATGTGCTAATCTGATTTGAGTGCTACCAAGTGGATGATAACTAAACTTTTGACTATTACGTGCTTCAGTTACTGCTTCGGTGCGATGCACCATTTGCTTTGGTTCGATGTCGCCGTCATAGCTACGGATAGTAGTTCCATATAGATAGCGTCTGGAAATTGCTTTAACTCGTGGTGCAAAGTCCTTCTGGAACCATTTTTGATCAGTAGTTGACGGGTCATACCAAACTTCTACATCAGTATTATCATGGTTGATCATTAGCATAACGCCGTATAACGGCAAGTACTGATAAATTGCATTTTCTTGATCTAATGTACTTTTGCCATCTTCGTCTTTAAACGTTGCATCGTGGCTAATACCTGCTACTGTAGCAGCAAGTTCTTTGGATAGTTGTTCTCTTGTAGGCATAGTTATATTTAGTTTATAAGAAGCCAATTGGCATCGGACGTAGCATATCTTCTGTGCCTGCATTTACAAGCCTATCGTATGTGCCAGAATCCCAGGTCATAATAACTTCAACCATACGTAGCACTAAGATTGTTGCCATAACTAAGTCGTCAGTTTCGCCATCTTTCGCTGCAAAACTTGCACCACGTGCAATAAAGTTCTTTAGCTCTCGTAGCAAGTTATGCGATTTGATTGACATCTTATCGCTTTCAACGTAACTCTTTAAACGCATACAAGCAGTAATCTTAGACTTGTGTGTTGTGTTAAATCCGCGACGGCCTTTGCTTTGTCCTAATCGACGAATTTCTTGCACAAATGTGCCAGGGATGTTTTCTTCGCCATATTCGCGAACACTAATAAGTGCAGCTTCACCAATTGTATTGTTTTCGAGACTCCAATATAAATTTGCAGCACTTCCAGTTTCAGTTTTTAACCATTTTAGGATTGCTACTAGTGTACGTAGTTGCCCTTGTATGTCAGTTTTATTGTGCTGCCACTCTGCAACCTGTTCAAGCTCGGGCAGTTTGAATACTTGAATAGCAGCAGGATCACCACCTGTTCCCAAACTTGGATCCCAGCCAATGACGTATGTTCCCTGCTTTTCAGGATACTTGTAGACTCGCACTTGTCCCATCTTGCCATTAGGTTCAATGCCGTCCATAGTGATCAATTTCATCGGATTAACTAATGTTTCATCAGCAATAATGAATTCACATTCATGTTCACGTAAGAAACGTTCTTCACCAATTTTTACACGTTCAGTAGCAGCCCATTCCTCATCACGGTCTGGATGCTCGCTCCAGATAAATTTAATACTAGCAAAGCCGTTACGGCCAAGTCCTGTTGCATTTGGATTACCATATGCGTCAGTTTTCTTAGTAGCATCTTTCCAAATACGTGCAAATTGGTCATCGTCTTGGTTAGGAGTTGATGTAATAATACACTTACCACCTGTACTCAATGTAGGACTGATTGATGTCCAAAACTCAGAAGCAATACGTGGCTTAACGAATGCAAACTCATCGCAATAGATTAGTGATAGTGACATACCACGTGCAGTTGTTTCTGTTGTTGTAGTTGATACAATGCGGCTACCATTGTCAAAGTCAATACTGCCTTTGTTGTAGCTAGTTGCTCCAGCTTTTAAAAATTCAGGAAGTGTTTCATATGTATAACGAACACGTTGCATAATTTCTTGAGCTCCAGCAAACTTGTGAGCAGCAATAAGAATAGTTTGATCAGCCATGAACATTGCACGCCATACTAGGTAAGCGGCTGCACATGCAGTCTTGCCCATCTGTCGGCCTAGCATGTTGATACTATAACGATTATTGTGATAGCAATCAATTAGCTCGCGCTGATAATCAAAGAGTTTAAACTTAACTTTACCCTTTGTAGGATGCTGCACCCAGCAATAATTATCAATAAAGTATATGGGATCAACTGCACAAATGGCAAGTTCACGGACATGTTCGTCCGTGAACTTCTCTACTTTAAAGGGTGACTTAACGAACGTATTTTCAGCAGCCACAAATTCCTCTATTACTTTTTAGTAGCAATTTTTTCTGCAACAAATTTGCGATACTCGCCCATTGCTGTACTAAATGCTTCTTCGACATCTGCCTTAGGACTTGTACTATATACTTTGTCAACTAAGTCAGCTGGTCCCATTGGATTCTCACCTTGGTTGTTAGCACGGTTAGCTCCATAGTCCTTACGACCTGCGCCAGTTCCTTTACCAGACGGTAAACTATGATAAACTTTTGGTTCGTCCATTGACGTGTTAGCTGGGCTATTCATCAACTTACTTTCAGTAACTCCTGCTAGTTCTAATATACGAGCATAGCTTTGTTCGTAAACTCCTTGACCAAAAATTGAGTTAGTAACTGGTGTGTCTTCTTTAACTTCTTCGTCTTTATCTGCCCAATCAGGCTTGCCGTCACCGTCAGCATCAGGCTTCTTGTTGTCGTCTTTGTCGTCAGCTTTATCTTCAGACTTGCCGCCATTTTTCTTGGCAATCATTTTTGCAAATGCTGCTTTTTGTGCGGCGCTCTGTGCTTCGTTAGTTACACCAGCAAGTTGCAAGATACGAGCAGATTCATCAAATTCATCTTTGTCAATCATTGCAGTACGTTTTGGTGTTGGTTCTGCTCCATCTTCTGTTCCATTGCCATAGCGATCACCTTGCACTTTAGTTGCTGGATGAGTTTCACCTTGTTTGTCAGTCCATGATGATGGAGTTTGAGTAGCTTCTTCAACTTCGTCTTCTTCTTCAGATTCTTCTTCTTCAGGTTCTTCTTCCGAATCATTACTATCTTCAATTTCATGATCGTGCATGTCATGATCGCCATCGCCGTCATTATCGCCTGCTACTGGTTCTTGGGCACCAACATACATAATTGATGGTTCTTCGCCTGGCATTTCGCCTGGCTCTTCGCCTGGCTCTTCGCCTGGCATTTCTGCAGAAGCTCCGCCCATAGTAATACCTGCTAAACGAAGAATGTTGCCAATTTCGTCTGCACTGTCTGTCGTAACGCTAATATTTTTTCCAGGCATGGAAATTGTCACTGACATTTGTTCGCCTTGTTCACCGTTAGTCATTTCTTGACCTCCCATGTCATCCCAACATTCTTCAATGCCTTCTTTGGCTATGCGAATGCCTTCGTTTAATTTTTTAGATTGTTTCATTTCTTAATTCCTTTAGCTGTTGGCAATGTGTTTACAATTTTACTCATTGGACTCTTATTACCGTCAACTGGACCTTTAAAATCTGGACCAGTTGTAATTTTTCCAACCTTTTGTGTAATGTTTGCTTTGCGCTCAGTGTCTGCTTTATTGGCAGCATCAAGCATGGCTTGATTGTACTTGTCGCCAGCAGCATCATCTGCGCTTACAGCATTTGCTTCTGCATCAGTATAATCAGATCCAACATTGACAGCATATTCGCCATCTGTATGTTTGGTTTCCATTTCTTGTTCAACTGGTTCATCGCGGCCAAATACTTTAAGTGTTCCATTGGCAATAAACATTAAACCGCGAAGTTCACTTTCTAACATAGGTGGACTGATTGGTAAGCGTGTTACTACATCAACAATAACAATTTCTTGCCCGCCAAGTTGCGGGAAGTCCATTGGCATTGATTGTAACATCAATTTTTCTGGGCGGCCAACTTCCAGTGCGTCATATTTTTTCATATGACGTTCTAATGACTCCAGTTGTCGATCAGTTGGCTGGAAGGCCATTTTGATTCGATAGCGGTGTTCCCGCTGTAACTGGTTAATGTACTCTAATAGTGTGGGCATAATAATATCCTCTTAGTAAGACTATTTATTCTGACTCACACGTTTCAGGATCGCTTGCACAATATCATTGCGGTTTCCAACTAAACCAGAGTCACTTGCATCAAGCACGTTATCTGGTTCACTACCCTTATCATTGTCCATTTTAGCTTTTTTAAGCTGTAGGTCAATCATTTTAAGTTTTTTGTCCAATTTTGCAATCTTTGCATCAACTGCTGTTTTTAGCAGTGTTGCAGCAACTTCAAAAATCTTACCCGCATTTCTATCGTCAACATTAAATCCCAAATCCATCAAACGTTCGCTTTGTTCTTGCGCCATGTTTGCTAACTTGTCTAACTCACGCTCTGCACTTGCCATATCTGTTACAGTGGGCAAGGCAATATCAACACGGTTTGCCATGTCAATTGTAGCTTGAGCAAAATCAAGCTGTTCCTGAATTCCTTCAGAAACTTCTGGTTGTGTGTCTAGATTCGCAATAGCTTCCGCAATCGGAGGGAAGCCAAATACTTCTTCTAATTTCTTGGTCATACTTTACTTATGACTATTTGCGACGTTTACGTGAAGGATTGGTGTTATTGAAGATATCTTCTTCAGTTAAGATTCGAAATGTTGCGCCCATACGTTTGCACCAGATTTTTGCTGCTGCCCACTTGCACATATTAAGTGCAACCGCTGCTTTTTCTGCTTGGCTGCGTGCCAATTCCATAACGGCCTGTGCTTTAGGTTTAATTTCAATAAGTTCTGCGCGATTGCCGCTGGCTGTTTGATATGTTACTAAAAAGTCTGGTACATAAAATGTGTCTTTACCAGTAAATGGGTTTTTATAAGGTATACGAACACATTCGCTTGCCCAGCTTACTACGCTTGGGTGATTATCGCAAAATCGCATAAATGTCAATTCCCAGCCGCTGCGATATTTTGGTGTTCCTTTGCCTACATACTTTTCAGGATTCAGTATTACATAGTACCCTTGTTGAAAGTTGTTTGCCATTATAGTTCTCGCTGCACGATTGGAGAAATAGCACGAGCTACTCTTTTATGGTACTGAGTAGTGCTTGGTAAATTTAAATTTATATGATCAAGTATTGGTTGCTCTACATCTAATGATTTTAGTGCAACTGCATTGTCTATTAGAGTTTTAAAATTTAAATCAAGATCTTGGCTAGCTTTCCAAAACGCTAATACAATATTCTCAGATGCAATACGATTCAGACCAAGTACGATTATTCGCTGCACAGACTTGTCAAAATCAACTTGTGGAATTACTTTGTAAGTTGTCATTATTATAAATCTCTGCTCTGTGCTGTTGTATTCTTATAGTCGCGTTCGCGTCGCGACTGAGTCGTTAGTACTGCTGGAGTTAAAGTATCGTTTGTTTTAGGATTAATCTGAGTTGTTCCTTGTCGCACGCCAGGACTGCTTGGCTCTCTACTAGATCCTCCAGATGCTGTACTATTAATCCCACTATTAGTTGTTCTCGATTGTGTTACTTGCATAGGTGCTGTGCGCGATGCTTGGTTTGCTGCCCATAACTTTGCGGCTTTTTGTACCTGCGGACTTGGGGACTGTGGCGGCATCTCCTTTAATGCAGAAATATATGCAGTCTTCCACTCTGGTGTTACATCTGGCATATTTTTAATTCTATTTTCTTCATTGGTGATAAACAACTTTGCACGCGGAGTCATTGGCAATGACTTTGGCGTAGTTGTAGCAGATGTTCCTGTACTTGGACTAAATCCAGTTTGCACAGTTGTAGCGGATGCTGCTGTTACATTTGTAGCAGTTGTCCCTGTCCCCTGACCAAACCCAAATGCATTTGCTATCCTTGACGTAATTGACGGAGTTGTTGGCCATGCAGTAGTAGCCACCGGTTTGGTTTTATACTTGTTGATCATATTTGGATTACCATATGCTGCGCCGCCGCCTGTCTCCTTGCCACCTGCTTGCACCCATTTGCTAACTTCTGCTGCGGTGTCAGCTTTTATTGGTTTTTCAATTTTAGTTGCAGCATTTGGAGAAGATAAAATTTTCTTTGGTGGCTTCGGTAATGCTGCGATTCCAGTTGCTATTTTTGGAGTTTCACCTTTGAATTCATTTGTTTCTAAATCTTCGTACCGCAATGTAATAGTCCACAATACCGGATCACTTGTAGAATAGTCAAGGGTATCATGTTGAGCGTCTACAATGTATGCGTTACGTAATATATAAATCTTGTCTTTTGCGCTAGCATCACCACTTAAATCTTTCATTGTAATCTTAACAGTGAGTGGTTTAAACGTAGCTGCCTTGCTGCCGTCTGATGGATCAAATTGTGCTTTGATAAAATCCCAAATCAATGTTTCTGCTGCACTGCTCGACTGATCATAAAATGACATTGTAGTTGTTTCATAACTCATTTTAGTCTGTACGATTGTTTTATGATTGTATACGTTGATAATTTGTGTGTCCACTGACCAACGTGGTAACTCACATGTTTTTGCAATTAGCGGGCCTGTGGAACTTAATCCCTTAGGATCGCTGCCTTCCAATGATAGTTCAACTTCCCATGCAAATTTTAAAAAGACAAACCCAGTTGAAAGCGGACGGTTGTCAGGAAATGATCCAAAAGTCTGCTGACCATTTTGAATTAATTTTGTAGCTATATTTGTAAATGACATATATCAATGAAAAAGGGCGATTTCTCACCCTTTTCTTTTCTCCTAATAAGGGCAAGCATTTCTGCTTGCACTTACTTATCACTTTTAGTTAACGTACACTATTAAGTTGGAGCTACGCCGCCTGAAGTTTGTTCAGTTGAGTTGCCTAATCCACCAGTAAGTGCTTCTGTACCAAGGATAGTGTGGTTAGCATTATCGTATTTGATAGCAATAGTAATTGTTAGTGCATCACTTGTAGCATAATTGTTTTCACCGTAGTTAACGTTCTGAATATAGCAACCTGCTAATTCCCATGAATCCAATGGTGTTGGACCACTATTGCTACCGTCCAAGTTTTCAATTGCCATACCAAACTTATAACCACTACCAGCTTTAGTTGAAGATTGATCAGCATGATCAACTTGCTTTTGCAATTGCGCTGCAATTGCTCGTGCTACTAAACCAGTTACATCGTCACGTACTGTTAGTGTAATTGCATCCCATGTATGCTTACCTGCTAAGTTGATTCTTGAGTTATAAACATCAATAACAACATCATCATGTGTTAAGCTAGGACGCGAAACACTAACAACTTGACTTGTTAGTTCTAGGTTGGCACCTGCGCCAAACTCATTAAGTTTGACACGAAAACGATAGCTTAGTTTTGGCTGTACCAAAACTCCAGAGCTTCCACCGTCTACGTTAAATTTTGTTAGATTAACTGCCATTTTGTAATTCTCCTGTCAGTGTTATTTAGCGTGTGCCGCCGGCAATCGCGCCGGTGTTTACAACTCGAACTGGAATATAGATGAATTCAGCAGCTTTAACTGGCTCAATGGCCACGTCAATGTACAATTCATTTCTATCAATTCTCGCTGGTGTGTTGTTTGTACCATCGCACACAACTAAGAAGTCATATACTGCACGTTTAGTGAACAAGTCGGCCAAGAAGCCATTGAACACTGCAAGTACGCGGTCACGTGTACGCTGATCGTTTGGTTCAAAGATGAACGGACGAGCAATTACATCAAAACGCTCACGCAAGTAAGCCAACAAACGACCAACGTTAACGCGGTCAAGTGCAGAGCTGCTTGGGTATAGAGTCTTTTGACCCCAAATATATAAACCTTGTCCTGGGAAATTAACCAATGGGTTAACATTCTTTTCGTACAATGCATCACGTTGACCTTGATTCAATGCCAATGGAACGAATTCGTTTTCAGCATTAACAACACCAAGATTACTAATACCACTTAAAGCACCACGTGTCAAACCAGCTGGAGCAAACCATGGGTAAGAAATTTGGTCGTTATAAGCAATACCACGTAGAACTGAATGACTTGCAGGAACTGCAACATCATTGCCGCTCAAGTCAGTTGACAATCCACTTGGGAAGTAAATTGCTGCGCCGCCGTTGCGTGTTACTAAGCCATCAGCACCATTGGTACCTGCATTAGCACCAAGTGCCCAATTAACAACATCAGTAGTCTTAGAAGACAACTTCATTGGAGTATCAGCAATAACAAAACCAGTTTCCTTGCGATCAACGTTTAATGTTACCATCTCGTCAATACATTCAACATAACCAGGAGTTGCAATAATGTTGAACACTAGTGTTTCTGCACGTAGTTCTTCGTTATCAGCCAATGCTTCTTGTAAACGCTTAACAACTACACGTCGTTGAGCTTTGTCAAACATGTAAGGAGCGCCTGCTTTAGGACCACTATCAACATTACCAGATTCTGTCTGCCATACACCAGTTGTTGCATTCCACGATTTAACGTTACCAGAACTTACTGCACTGTTCCACAATACCATTCCTTCTGGGTAGTATGCTGGATTTGGAGTTTGATCGTCCATTGGAGTTGCACCAAAGCCTACACCACTTGCATCGCCTGCTGTAGCAGTCAAGTCAGCAAACAATGCACCATTTGGAGTTGTTTGATCAGCATTGTCTTTAGCTACCCAAGCACTACCATCAAATGTTTTAATCATTGGATAGTTAGCCATGTCATTTGTATCAATCCATACATCACCAAAATTTGGTTCTGCTGGTTCAGTTGTATTAACATCAACTTGATTTGCTGGCAACCATGTTGGTTCGCCGCCAACTGTTGCTTTGACATAAACGTCAACTGTGTCGCCTGCATCGTACCATAATGTACCGTTTGCAGTAGCGCCAAACGGAGTAGTTGGTTGAGCTGTCAATCCTAGATCAACGAATGCTGTACCGTTGTAACGTTTAAATGTAAAGCCACCAACTGAAGCAGAAGGTACTTGTAAGTAAATGCTGTTTGTTACTAATTTAGAACCAAACGCTGCAATAGCAGTTGCATTGTCTACATATGTAACTAATTGGTCTGGATTACTTGCGCCAATAGCTTGTGCTGTCCAACTTTGTGTTGTTGCATTGTACTTTTTCAATGAAACACTTAGGCCGGCATTAGGTGAAGTAGACTTAACCCAAACTGCACCAACTCCAGGAGTAGGAACTGCATAGTGAGGAGCAACTGTTACCGTAGCGCCAACATTACCAGTAGAAACTATTACCCAAGTTGCAACGCTATCAACTAATACTTTTTTGTAAAATGCTGTTGTTGTACCAGTAGATACTGCATAGCTACCAACTACCCCAACGCTAGCACCAGGTGTGCCGTCAGCTTGTATTACTGGCTTAGCGATCCATGCACTACCATTACCTTCAAATAAACCAAAGGATGTTGCGCTTGTATCTAACCAATACTGACCATTTGTTGGTGGGCCAACAGGTGCAGTTGCTTGCGGTTCTAATTCTTCCATATTTAAGTCTGCACGTACTAGAACAGCACGGTTAGCAATACCTAAATAGTAATACGCGGCTAATAGGCCGTATTCGTTTAATTCGTGACCGTGTACTGGTGTACCGTCAACTACTGTAAACTTTGGTTCGCCGTATAATTGTACCAACTCGCGTTGACTTGTAATAATAAGCGGTTTTTTAGCAAAAGGGGCAGTTGTATATTGTGCTGTTGATCCGTCTGGGGCAGTTTTGCCTGAACGAGTTGCAAGAACGATAACAGGGACTGTACCAGAGCCAGCTGAGCCGTATGCGCTTTCATCAATGATTGAAACGCTTACGCCTGGGGAACTTAATTGAGCCATTTGAAATATCTCCATAATCTAGGGGATTCTACCCTCTATGAAGATATTTAGCTGATAGTATTAAAAGTGAGCCTATTTAGCGGTAATAGTAATTTTACTGATTAATGGACAATCGGTATTACTCTGGCACAACACCTAGATTCTTTAAAAATTTGTTCCATTTAGCAATATCAGCTTTCATCACTTTGCCATAATATTCTGGTGAGCCACCCTGTGGTTGAATGCCAATACTCGTAAGTCTTTCAATTACATCGGGGGATTTAAGTGCCGCATTTATTTCAGCATTAAGTTTATCAACAATAGCTTTAGGTGTTCCTGCTGGTGCTAAAATTCCTCCATCTGAAACAACACTAAATCCTTTGAGTCCTTGCTCGTCTGCTGTGGGTAGATCAGGGAATTGTTTAATTCTAGTCAGAGTAGAAACACCAATTGCACGTAGCGTACCTGCTTTAACGTGACCTGTAACACCTGCGGCATTATCAATGAGCAAAGATGTTCTACCTCCGATTAAATCAGGATGGGCCGCAGTTGAACCTTTGTATGGCACAACAATCATGTTTACTTGTGTATAAGAGTTAAACAATTCATATGATAAATCTTGTGGTGCACCACGACCAGTTGTTGCTACAGCTTTGCCGGGATTTGCTTTTACCCAGGCAACAAATTCAGGAATTGTATTAGCTGGGATATCTTTGTTGATCGCAAATATCATTGGCATTGAGTGCGTATAGACAACAGGCGCAAAGCTCTTTTCAGGATCCCACGAAATGTCTTTATAAAAGTTTTTATTAACAACATGTCCCGGCCCTACAATACAAAGGGTATAACCATCTGGTTCGGCTTTTGATACAATATTTGCACCAAAGTTAGTGCTAGCGCCTGGTCTATTTTCAATGATAACAGTTTGTCCCATTGATTTTTCAAGTTTCTCACCAATTACTCGTGCAATAGTATCAATGCCGCCACCAGGTGTTGTTGGCACAATAATTTTAATTGGTTTTGTTGGATATGTCTGTGCTACTGCAAAATTTGACGCTGATAACAGCACAGTCAATAACCCAGTCATGAGATATTTAATTTTCATCGTGTTCTTTCTTTAATTTTTTCTGATTTGAAGTGCTCTGCGCTTCCTATGTTATAAAATTTCATAAACTTTTTAAAACCTGTTTTTCCAGGGTTCATATATTTCGACGGTAGTGATTTGTAAAATGATGTAAACTCACTTTGTACAGCATGCACCGCTATAGTATCAGGATGCAATATCCTAATCCAATCTTGTCCACCTAAAAACACTATTGACGGATCATTTTTATCAACTTGAAACAAATCTGGCTTCCATGTACTTGGATAAATGAATGGAATGATCCCTCGCTCGTATATAGTAAAAGGTTGGTTGTCTTGATATCCACTTTTGTCGTATCCTAACTTATGTTTGTTTAAAAGAAAGTTTAAAATATCATCTCTTTTGGATTCATCTCGAAATGTTTTATAACCTTTTGGTAAGTCTGTCATTGCTTTGTAAATTCTGTGATTTTCAGGTTTAACTATTTCCCTGGCAACCACATGTGACATTTTAGTTAGAAGTTCTGGCATTTCATGCGTCCAGTAAAATAAAACTCTATCAACATTTGGATATTGTATATTAAATGGCTGGGATGGTACATTAATTGCCTGGTCAGCTATAATAGTATATATGTTACCGTCTGGCAGCACTGCAAGAACTGGTTTATCAGTACCAGATACTACAGCAATTCGCTTTCCAGCTTCTGCCAAATCTTTGACATGTGACAGTCGTTCCATCTTAGATTGCATCCTGACATACAGATTAAGAATGTCGTTGCATTGATTTAATATCCCGTCTTTGCCTTCACTGATCATGTCCTCAAACATGTCTAGCATAGTTATTTTTACCGAAGGGTACTTAGTTGCAATTTCGTGTAATAACGGAAGTTGTGCATACTTAAACTCAGATGGACTATTATGTTGTCTTGTATCTGTTTTGTTGAAATCCCAGTTACTTAAACCTGACAATGGAACTTCTGCAACTACTTCGTCAACGTGTATTCCATTATTGAGAAATGTATAAAGTACATTATTGCTATCAGCTCCGCCACTACATCTTAATATCACATAATCATATGCTTCTCTAATTTGTAATGCACGAGCTTTATACATTTCATCCAGACTAGGCAAGGGTTCATTGCGCCAATCAATTTTTTCAAATATATCATCAAAGTAGTTCCATGTCACATCAGCATCAGTTTTTTGTGCTTCTACAATTGCAGCCATTTTGTTTGTAAATTTGATTCCGTTAACACTATAAAAGCCTAGATCATTTTTCATTTGTTACTTATATTAAATTTAACGTACTATATTACCAATCCGTGCGTATAATTCGTCAACTGTACCATTGTTATCAATAACCGCATCAAACCCTGTACCAACCCATGCTGTTTCACTGGCGTGAATGCCAAGCTGCTTGAGCTTTTCAGCAGCAACTATATCACCGTTATTAGCTTTGCCTGCTATGATATGCCAACTTGGTAATGTGCCGCGCTGCACCCAAACTACTTTGCCGCCTGCTTGTTTAATAGAGTTGATTTCATTTGGAAAGCGACAATCTGAAATAACAATATTATCCTGTGTATTGCGTAAACGTGCTTCTAGGCTAGCAATCCAAATATCATCATGAAAGCCTCTACGACATACCTCAGTGCCCCAGAGCTGTAGTGCTAAACGCGGGGTCAAGTTTGGCATGTGCAATCGTTCTGCCCACCATGGATCTACTTGCTCGCGCCATTCGCGGGCCTGTTTAGTGCGGCCTTCGAGAAGTTCTCGATCCCAATTGAACACTGCACCAACTGCATCTTTAAGGGTTGCGGCAAATGAATCTCTACGGAACTCGTGAAAGTTAACCAGGTAATCTGCGGCTGTGTCTTTGCCAGAACCAATGAAACCGCAGATGCCAATAATTTGTTTAGTCATGCTTTAGTGTAACATAGCTACAACACTAAAGCAAGAAATAAATTACCCAAAGATGAAGCCCAACGGAGTTCCACCGTCGACGTAAGTTTTTAGGTCTTCTTCTAATGCTAACATTTCCGCTTGACCTTGTGCGATCATATCATTGCCGTTCAAGGTAACTCCGCCTTGGGGGCCAGCAAGTTGAGAAAACTTACTACGGGCTTGGCCAAGCATCAATTTTGCTGCGGCAGTGGCATAATCACGAAGCCATGGGCCGCAACTTACATCTTGTAATAAAGTTTCATCTGGACGATAGTTATACGTATGAAGTGTTACTCGTTCATCGGCTCGTATGAGTCTATGTAATACAAGTCGCTTGCTTGTTGTTGACCAAGTAAAAGTAATATATGCACCGAACATACGACCAAGCAATTCGCGCTGTCCCATAAACAATTCAAAAGACAATAAGCCTTGTCCACGGGCAGCGCCAAGCATATACATGTTTAAGTATGCTGCTTCAAATGGTTCAAATGTAGTGCCACTTGTACCAACACCGCCTGAGCTTGCCCGATAAATTACTTTAACGTCGATTACTTCTTCTGGTAGGGTATAATCGCTGGAGCCAGGAGAAAGGTTTAAAATCATAAAACTTTCCTCAACTGCACGGCTGCTACGCTGTCTAAATTTGGCAATGGCACGATCAATTGCCATGTCATAGTGTTCTTTGTCAAGCTCTACATCAACCATACCACCACCAAGGTTTAGCTCGATGTATTTTGCAGCTTTAGAACGAAATGTTGTTTTTTTATCAGTCATGAATAGTCTCCAGTTCTATTTACCGGAGACTACTCGATAAGGCTTACTTAATTGCGCGGAGCAAGATAGTTTCTGGACTAATTCGTCCTTTTAGCTTAACTTCTACGCTTTTAATAGTATCCATAAACTTACGAAGCTGTGGCTTACCAAGCGTCTTGAACTCGGTGAGCTTTTCTGCTGGTTTCCGCAGTGTTTTTGTAATACTCTTAATCTCGTCAAAGCCAATGATAGCAGAGCCTTTGATACCAAGCTGTCCCACTACCATGTCGCCATGCATTGCCACAACAAAGCGTCCAATCTTACGTGTCTTGGTGTTGTAAGTCCACAGCTCGCTCATGCCCAAAATTTCTGTTGGGTTGATACTTTTGAGGCCCAGCTCTGCAAATTCCTTAAGATATTTGAGACCACGGACTTGACGCTCTGGTGGTACTGGCTTACGCTTTGGCTTAGCACGAGTTGCAATCTTACTAGTCTTGTAAGCCATTGCATCATTGATGATAGACTCGTAAAACTTAATAAGTGCTTTAACTTCTCGCTTGCCCATGAACTTATATGCTTCCAACAACTGAGCATCTTTACCTTCAAGTAGCTCGTTCATTTCAGCGATACGCGGTTGAATAATATCTGGAATCTTAGTTGCGTACTGTACTGCAATATTTTGCGCACTTAGTAATTTGAATGTTGAATACTCTTTGCCGTCGGTCATAAACTCGTCAATGGCACCTTCAATTTCACCTACAACTTCGCTAAACTTTTCAGCAAGTCGATCCTGGATTGTTTCTTTCTTAACTACAATCTCACCTGGCTTAACAACCGCTACTTCTTCCTTTTCCTCGAGCAGTCGCTTTTCCAATTTGGCAATTTGGTTAACAATAACGCGGTCTTCGCCTTCTTGAATCTTAAAGCCAGCAAGAATCATACGGCTAAGCCAACCAGTTGTTAGTTCAAATGCAGTGTCGGGCAAACGCTTGAATTTCACTTTATATGTCTTGTAGTCGTCGACAGTGGTACAGTAATCTTCAAAGAAACTTCGAGCTTGCTTACGGTCACATGAGTAATTGTACCAGTTAAAGCTACGAGCCATATGCGAGCGGCGTGCTGATTCGCTGTACTTGTCTTGCTTGGTCCACTCTGGCTCGTCTCCCATATACTTAATGTCAGTAACTGGAATGGCACTTAACTTGATACCGCCTTCAGCATCAACTCGCATTGTTGTTGCTGTTTTTTTACCAGAACGAGTAGGACGAGCAAGCGTCTTTTTCTTGGGTGGCAATTTCATTGCGGGTTTTTTGGTTGCTGTAGCCATGTTTTTTACTCCGTTTTAGTAGCGTATGTGACTATTATATATGATCTGTGCGATCCTGTCAACCGGTAAATAAGACTAAGAGACAGGCCCATTTTGGTCCTGCAAAATTATGCCTAAAATATCACTTTGGAAAAACGCCAAGACTAAGGACTTTTACTATCAGGACCGAATCATTCGTGAAGCGGTTGGTGCCGGTGGCACCACAATCTTGATCCATAAGTATCTTGGTCCTGCTGCTGTAGAAGATGGATCTGACCCTGCTCGTCCAAAATTGAGCGCAAAATCAGAAATAAACGAGATGGATATTCAAGACATCTTGTTCATGGAGAACCGCGATCGTGTATACGATACTACAATTTACGAACTACGCGGGACTTATAATGTAACTGATCAAGACTTTGATTTAAGTCAGTTTGGATTATTTCTAAATGCTGACACGTTGTTTATTACGTTGCACACTAACGAAATGGTTGAACGTTTAGGCCGTAAACTTATGGCAGGTGATGTGCTTGAGCTTCCTCACTTAAACGATGACTTGCTATTAGATGCTACTGCAAAGAGTATCAATAAGTTTTACTCTGTCCAAGATGCATCTCGTTCAGCAGAAGGTTTTGGTCCAACTTGGTGGCCGCATCTATGGCGTATTAAAGCAGCCCCTATCAATGACGCACAAGAATACCGTAGCATACTAGGCGACCCACAAGATGAAGATAGCTTAAAAAACGCATTGAGTACATATAACAAAGAGATGGCCATTTCAAATGCTATCATTGCGTCAGCTGAGGTACTTACTCCTGCTGCAGGATATAACAATACAGAATTTACAGCCTCTACCTTTGCTCCGGTTATAACTGGATTTGACGGGTCCGGACCTTCTAATATTTCTGTTAATACGTCTGAACAAGTTGCTGCAAGTGGCAATACCTCATCTGTACCATCTGGACTAAGTTTTCCAGTTGCGCCAACACAAGGTGAGTTATTTGTTAGAGCAGATTACACACCAGAACGATTATTTGTATATCGTGGTAATAAGTGGTACCGAGTAGCCGATAATTTACAGTCAACTGGATGGGCAAACGCTACAGTCAATGGTGGCAGTTACATCAATAATACAGGCACTACTACTACGGCAACTGGTACAGTTCCGCAAAGACAAGCATTGAGTAATGTATTTGTTAAACCTAAGGCAGACAATTAATGGCACAGCATAACACCAGTATTTTTACCATATAGCATAAATACTATTATGAAAATTTATAAAATCACAAACTTGACCAACAACAAAATTTACATTGGCC
>Ga0208916_10000351_pt1 | contig 22208 bp, 26 predicted proteins | sample DEB19_08_DNA_5_FD_184523 | JGI IMG/M metagenome (GOLD analysis project Ga0208916, IMG submission 184523) | Aqueous microbial communities from the Delaware River and Bay under freshwater to marine salinity gradient to study organic matter... | ecosystem: Environmental > Aquatic > Marine >... | reverse complement strand
TGGCATCCAGGCGCGCCTGGCGGACCACCTCAGGAACCGTGCGCACTTCACGCACGCCTGTTGATCCATCCGCGTTTTTCATCAGTGCGTAGGACTTCACGTAATCCGCTTCTTGAAACGCAAAATCATAAAGCTTCTGCGCATTCAGCGAGGCCCCCGCCTCGGAGCGCCCCTTGTCGATGACGTTGGTCAGAGCGGCGTAGCGGTTCGCCACGGCCTTGTGGTTAAGGGCCGCCATACGGAGATCGTCTTTGGTCCCCGCAGTCCGAATAAGCTCCATAGCAGCGTCCAGGTTCTTTTCTGCTTGAGGGAGAATCTCACGCGCCAAAAAGGCCGTCTCCTCCGGAGTAGGAGCACGCCCTGCCTGTACCGCTTCGGCAATGTTTGCCAGGTAACGTCCAGAATCATCGCTCATACCCGCGAGGCGGGCGGCGTACAGGTAGTCGTCAAAAGTCTTGGGCTTGTAGAGCTTGTTAAGGCGGTCCACTTTCCCCAGGACTTCGTCGAGGATGTCAGAGCTGATGTTCAGGCTTTGCGTTGACCCGTCGACATTTTTAATCGTGGGGTTGTTGTCGAACATCTGGTAGCTCGGGGCGGGCTCAAGGCGAGCCTCCGCCATGCGCTGAAGTTCAGCCTTCGCCGCAACATCCCCTTTAGCAGCCTTTTCAGCCAGAGGTTGTGCCACGGAAAGCTCCTCATCCGTCGGAGGGCGTACACGCATCGGAGGAGCATCAGGAGCGCTCTTAGCGGCAACTGCAACATTGTCCGCTTCATCCAGCGCTTTCATGGCAGGAGAAAGATTTTCGACGTCATCAGCCATCCCGGCAGCGGCTTTTTGGTAAGCCTTCGCACCACGACTCAACTTGAGGATTCCGTTGAAAGCCCCCGCCACAGCGGCTCCGACGCCAAGACCTTCGATCATGTTCTTGAAGCGCCCCTCAAGTTCGGTCTGAACCTCTGGGTTGTTCTCACCGAGCCAATGAATGAAGTTACCCACCACGGCAACGTCGCGGAATTCGGGGTACTTCTCGTTAATCATCGTAGACAGACGCTCTTGGTTCGGGTCCATCATTGAAAAATCAATGCCCGCCCCAATCGCTGCCGCGCGAAGAGCGCTACCGCCCACTCCCATCCCTGTCAAAACGGGAAGTCCGTACTCAGCAATCATGTGCCCTGCGCGCTGCTCAAGAGGAGCATTCTCCGGGGGGCGCATTTTCTGAAGCTGCTCCGGCGTAAAACGTGCCCCACCCGTTTCAGGAGCGGATTGGCCCGCCCACTTCGAAACGAAGTCGGTCACGTCAAGGGCTCCGTGATACATGTTCTTCACAGCCTGAGCAGTTCCGGTAACCATCCCCTTCCCGACGTTCACCATACTATCGCCAAACTTTTCGGGCGGTTTAGCGTTTTGAAGGCCGGGCTTCGGCGGGGCCTGCTCCGCTTCCTGCTGAGCCGTGGCTTCAGCATCAAGAGCTGCGAAGTCTGCTTCGGGGATCTTTGTCAAAACGGGCTCTTGATCGAGCGTGACGCCCATCTTAGCGGCGGCATCGTCGATATCGACGAGGGGTTCGTTCGCAAAATGATCCTTCAATTCTGCATCAAAATTTTCCACGTTACTGCCCCTTCAATTCGAGAGCTTTTTTCTTCTGGTACAGCTCATTCACGCGCTGCTGAAAAACCTTCTCACCATCGGGAGTAAGTGCTCCCGAGGACCGCTCCCTCTTCCACTGCTTATAAGTAGCGTTGAGCTGCTTATCCAAAGCAGACGCCGATTCGGCCCCGCTGTCAACAGGAGCGGCATTAAAAGAGATCCCCGCGCGCACCATCACGCCCCTCGCCAGTGCGATGGGATCAGGTTTATTGAGGCTCGAAGAAAGGCCCATGTAAAAGTCAGAAAGAATCCGCTGCTTGCGATTATTTTGATCCAACTTTGAAGCCGCCGATCCGAAGATCGGGGTGGAATGCGCCTCAATGGCGTCAACCGCCTGGCGCACTTTGTTGGCGTACTCGGGCTCCTGCAAGTTTACGCGGAGACTTTCCAGTTTTGTTTTGATCGCAAGGTGCTCTTGGTCGATGAACCCCTTCTGCTCCATGGCGTCGATCTCGCCGACGATTGCGGAGTAATTACCCGCGCCGTTATTGAGAATGTCCTGCACCGCACGCGCGGAAACGTCAGCCACGAAAGCATTGTTGATGGCTTTCTTGTTATCCCGCGAGCGCACCACGCGCTGAACGCGCGAAATATCCAAAAGACCTGCGGCGGCGTCGGCCTCAAGATCCGCTTGGGCAGCAAGCACTTCGCCAGCGCTTCCATAGAGTTTAACCGCCTCGAACCGCTGGATGGCTTCATCGGTTGTTTTACGCATTGCCCGGCGTGCGGAAGCTTCGGCGCGGTTCTCTTCGCGCACGAGCTTTGCCACATACTGGTCTTCGCCCCGGCGGACTTGGTCCACGTACTGCACGAGCTTTTCCGAGGAGAAGAACTCTCCCCCACGTTCATCCAGGAATTTCCGCGCGCTCGCAAAATCACCGTTACCATCAGCGGCGCGGTCCACCATTCCGTTGAACGCGGCAAACGCCAGGTCCTTACGGCCATTCTCCAAGATGGTAGCCTTGGCGTCGTCGGTGAGGTCAGGGTCTTGCCGAACAGAAATCTCCATCTTCCCCAAAACGTCATCGAGCGCTTCAGGATTCACGCGCGCGGAGTTCGAGTAGCTCCCCATGATGCGGGTGAACTGTTGCTCGTTTTGCTTCAGCCGCCGCTTAGTCATGTCCGCGTACACATGAAGCGCTTGAGATTGACTCATCTTCTCCGCTTGAGCGAGAAACGCGCGGCGGGTTTCGGGGTCAGCGATGGTCTCTGAAATCTGCTGCATGGGTTCCCGCATGCGGTCGCGGAACGCCCCATAGGTCTTGGTCCCGTCAACGTCATCCTCAATCAGGGGTTCGTTCTGGAGCTGCATCTGCGCAAGGGTAAGCCTCTCGGCATAGGTGTTCGATGCCTCTTCGATGTCGAGCTTTTGCTTCCGCTCATACGCCTGGCGGTTTGCTTGGCCAAGGGCCTGCCCCACTTTTGCGAGTGTGTTTCCAAAATCAGTCAACGCTCCCGCCATCCCCGCAGCTTTGCTCGCGGACGCAATCGGAACAGGAGATCCTGCGTTCAAAATTTGCGAGTCGTTAGACATCGGAATGACTGGCATCAGTTACCCCTTAAAAAGACATCGCTTGGGCGTAGCCCCCGCGACCGTAAAAGTCGTTACCATTAGACACGCTCCATCCTGGTCCCTGCATGAATCCTCCCCCCGTAGGAGTAGCATTCGCCCCTACGGTGGTGGGAGTAGCGGAGCCTGTAAACACCCCTGACAGGTTGTAGGCCGCCATCGCGCCGGAAGCCCCTGCGGTCACCCCCGTCAAAAGGTTGTACCCAAGTGAGTTGTACATATCTGCTTGCCCCTGCGCTGCCTCCCCGCGCGCAAATGCCAGGGCGGATTCGAGTTCCCCTTTTTTACGAATAGCTTCAGCCGCATCCAGGGCGCGGGCGGCGGTCGTCGCCAGGATTCCCGCCGAGGAGCCGGAGCCAATGTCCCCACCGCCCTTAGCCATCGCGGAGGTCTGCTGCCCCATGAGCTGGGCGTAGCGGATGCCCGAGAGGTTAAGCTCCCGGCGCATGGCCTCAAGCGCATACTCGCCCTGCTTCTTGTAGAACCAGGCGTTTAGCGCTTCTTGCTCGGCTTTAGCCTTGTTCCCCCAAAGCGTCCCAGCCGCGCCGAGGGCCGCTCCAGCGATAATCAACGGGGTCACGATGTCCTCCGCCAGTAGTTGCTGCTTACTGGTTTGAATCCTAAAAATTTAGCCAAATTCTCCCTCTCAGGGAAGGCCGGATCAACTTGAATTATCAAAGACAGGGGGACAGCGGCTAGGGCCTGGTCCAGAACGCGCTTCACGATCCGTGCGTGAAAGGGCTTAAAGTTCACTGGGAGGATGGACCACAGCAAAAACTCCCCCTTCGGGCGAGAAACCAATCCGAACACGAGGGTAAGGCCCGGGGCGCGGATCGTCCACGCGCGGTCACCCTTCATCTGAAGGGCAGCGTACACACCGCTCCTGTCAGCATTCTTGGAGCCGCCCATCTCAAGCAGGTCTTCAGGAGAAAAAAGCGTGACCTCACTCATGCGCCTGTCCCTCAACAGCGACGGACAGGATATTACAGGGCACAGGCCCCGAAGATTCAAACGCCAGGCGATAGTCCTCACCGTACCCGCCAGGCATCGCCACCACGCGGACTCCAGAAAAAAGATCCGGGGCGGTCCCAAGGGGAGTCGCGTCCGTCACAAACGACTCCTCGTAAAGATCGCGGAGGTCACCGTACTTAAACCCCAGGGTGTTGTAGAGCCGCACAACCAGGTTGTGGGCGCGCTTCTTTGCGGGAGCTGCCGACCCATACTGGCTACCCGCTTCGATGGGAACGGGCTCAAGGCGGGCGGTATAGAGAAACCCGTAGGCGAAGGACTGGTAGTTTTCAAAGCTTGGGTCCGAAAGTGTACCATCATCCTCCACGTCAAACTCACCAAGGTACACCCACCCCGTGGTGCTGGCGTCGGTGTACGAAACCCCAAAGACGTGAACGGTGCGCCCGCCGTAGATGTCCGCGTTGACGCCGTCAATTGTGTCACTCGGAATAAACCCGAGCGCAACCCGGTTGTACGAAGTCACACAATCCATGTAAGCGTATGGGGGCTCTGACCTAGTATTTGAGTCCACCGCATAGGTACGCACGACACTGTCCCCAAAATAAAATGGGCTCAGCTTCTCCAGCGACACGCGCGAGTCACCGTCGTAGGTGCGCTTGATCAAAAAGTAAACTTCGGTCTTGTCGCTGACGGCGATGTCGAGCACTTCAATGGTTGCGTCTTCGTGACCCCCACCAAACTCCTGGCGAGCCCACGCCACGATTTGGTAATCGCGGTCAAGGGTGAGAGTGTTGAGCCCGCCGTCTTGAGTTTTCACAAAAACAATCGACGAAGAAAATTCCGCCGAGATCATTTTTGCTGGAGTCGACAGATGGTCCGCAACAAACGCCAGGTCGCTCGACTTGTACTGATACTCGTCAAACGAAAAGATGAGATCCCGCATCTTCCCACCCTTTTGGATAAAGGTCAGGAAGTTCCCCACGCGACAAGCCTGGACTTTCTCCGCGCCAAAGTAGGTCGACGACTCAAACGCAAAGTCGTTAGGGCCGAGAGCCCCATTAGAGCCATAGGCCACAATCTCCGCGTTGCGCGTGAGGATTGCGAGCATCTTCGACGAAGACATCGTCACGATCTCCGACACTTGTTCGGAATTGACCACTTTCTGCCAGGGGCGGGAGTTATCGTCGGCGTAAGTCGTGAAATTATCCGCCTGCGCGAACGGAAGCTCCATCATCTGAAAGACGTTCCCGATGCGCGAAGCCCAGAACGTATCCGGATACCGCGAACTTCCTCCGTAGTAGACACGCCCCTGGAATCCCGTGATTGTCCGGGGCCATCCTTGGCCACCACCCCACATCGCCATATCCCAGGCTGTCCCAGAAGCCAGTCCGTACACATCACCAGAAGACCCGGGAAGTTCTGCGCGCACAGTCCCCGTGACTTGAGTGGTGCTGGTGTACCCGGTGACTTCAAAGACACCTGTGTTACCCGATTTTGTAATGCGGAAAAGAGTCCCTTTTCCGAAGTTGGCGCCATCGTCCATGGTGGCATTAAAAAATGCTGACGATGCCACAACCGTTACCGAACCCCCCACGGTAAAAGTTCCGGTCACCGTCAGCGTAGGGCCAGAGCCCAAAGACACAAGGTCTGTAAAAGGAAAAGCATTCCACTCGGAGCCCGCGTAGGCTTGCTCGTAGAAAAGCTTTAGATCCACGCGATAAGTTCCGTCGGTGCGGATACTCATGATGCGCGGAGGATTCTCTCCATCCACAATCCAGATCAAATCCCCAAACTGCTTCACCTCGATGGTGTCGAGATTGGCGGTGGTTGCGTAGTTCGCTCCAGTGGTTGCTTCCACGGAACGCACGCGAGTCGCTCCATTGGCCGTGACGTTAGTAATCACGAACCAGGGAGCTGACCCGTCAGGAGTTCCGTTGGTGTAGAACAAGAAGTTTTTGCTGCCGTCGGAGAGAGTGAACGCAAAACACCGCGCGGACCCCGCTGCGTCCAGAATGTCCTGGGTGTTGATGGTCTCTGAGTTGTAGGTCACCTCGGGAAGAGACATGTTGAAAGTGCCGGGGCGCATGAACGCTCCGCCTTGCACCAGGGGGATGTAGTTTTTCAAAAGAACGCAGGCGCGGGGATACTGCTGAGCATCCGTCCGCGCGATCATCTTCGGCGACCACTCGCCAGAGGTAAAATTGTTCAGGGCTAAGTTAAACTTCACAGTTACCCTCCGCTGCGGCGAGAGTTAAGCCATGAGTCGGCGTAAACGCGAGGAGGAGAAGCTTCCTGAGCGCTGTACGAACGAGCGCGCTTGAGCGTTTCTTTGTATTCCGTACGCAAAGACTCGCGCAAAGTCGCGTTCTGTGTGAGCGAGTAGCTCAGATCCACGGCCAGCTTCAGAGAAAGCAGCTCGCGAAAATTCTCGTCCATCAAGTTCGCGTCAGTGATGTAGCGAATGTAGCGAATCTTCAAATCCGCGATGTCCGCAGAGATGTAGTCGCCTTCGACAGTCCAAAGATCAATGGGGCAGTTGGTCTCCAGGACGCGCAGACAGTTTGCCGGAACCTGGTAGACGTTCTCGTACTTGGTGTCATAGGTGGGGTTCGCCACCGTAGCGGGAGAATCCCAAATGACGGCAAAACGCCAAGGGTGCGAGCGTAGGAGATCCTTGAGGTTCTCCTCGTAGCGGTCGTTGCACAGCTTTGCTTCCACGGTGTTCTCATTAAGAGACGTGATGCGCCGGGCGCCGACCTTAATGAGAGCACCGTTACAGATCGTAACGGCGCTCGCCATCGTTTACCCCTTAGACGTGAGAGAGAAGAACGTAACCGACGAGTGCGCCCGAAGTAGCGGTCCAAACTTCGGGGATAGCGATTTGCATATCCACCTCAGCGTCGAACTTCTTCAGGAAACCGGCTGCGGCTGCGCCCGAAACCGCCGACATCCGCTTGATGCCAGCAGCAGCGTTCACGTCCACATCGGCGAAGAAGCCGTCTGCCAAAGCAGCAACAACTGCCGAGCCAGCCGAATCCAACTCTGCCGAAGCAGCCCAGCCGATGTCCAAGTCACCCGTGTCGCCCATGTCCGGGTGAGAGAACACCACGTCCAAAACCCGCGCGCCCTTAGGGATCTTCACCAGTTTGATGATGTCGCTCGTGGTGAGCGGGGTGCCCGGCAGGGTGTACGAGAACCGCTTGTGGTACACATGCCCTTTGTCATCTGCGGGAGCGATCTTCGAAGTCGGAACATCGACGAAAGCGTCCTGCCATTCATTTCCGTAGTAGGTAGCCATTGAATCCTCCAAAATTTAGGCGCCCCGCGAGGAGCGCCGTTGAAATTACGACTCTTTGCAGATCGCTTCGACGACTTTCACTTCTTCCATGCGGGTCCCGCCAATCGACATCCGGCTGTAAACCTGAGTCGAGTAGCCGAGGTCAGCACGCTCGCTGATTTTCGACTGGTAGTCCATCCCGGTCGACATCAACACGCCGTCGCCGGCGAAGAAGATGCAGGCGCGAGAACCAACCACCGAACTTCCCGAGCCAACCGCACCAGTGGAAGCGGAAGCAGCAGAAGAGGTGGTGAGGCCGAGGCGCTCAGTCTCCAGGAATTTGAACCCCATGTAGGTGTCCACTTCACCCTGCACCAACGCTTTCACGTTAGCGTAGTCCGAAGAGGTCACTTCGGTCTGCGACAAGAGCGACTCGATCTGAGACGATCCGACCAAGGCGTACAACGGAAGCGACTTGTCCACCAAACCACGGCGCAGGATCGTGCGGATTTTCCGCAGAGTCCGGACGTTCAGGTCGGTGAAGTTCGTGCCGTCGTTTGCTGCGATCTTCTGGCTATTCGGGTGGGAGACAGTGCTCGTGCCGGTTTCGCCAGCGTAAGCGGTTCCCAGTGCCGATGCGATGATGACGTCGTCTTTGGTACGACCGAACGCCCAAGCAGCCGCCATGGCGTACTCCGACGTAGGGTCATCCAACATACGAATTTTGTCCTGATCGTCGACCAGGTCAGCCCATTCGTAGTCTTCCATGGTGACCATCCGACGCGAGTGGGGAGTGTCGATTTGCGGAGTCGGCGAGTGGCGGCCAGTGCGCTTCTGAGCGGCAACAGGTCCGATACGGTCGAAGAACTCCGATTTTCCTTTTTGGGTTTCTTTGCGCACGTAGGGTGCGATCAAAGACCCCTTTTGCTGGGACAAGTGGTAGACGTTCGCGTTGTACTGCTGGACGAACGCCTCAGTGATTTGTTGAGACATATTCTCCTCCAATGAGAGTCTGCAAAATTTTGAGTAAACGAAATTTTGTGAGATGCCCTCTGTGGAGGATTCACGTACAGCGCATAGCCGCTGGTCAGCGTGCGAGGATCTTCATTGAGGTTGCCCTTACCTCAAGCCTGAGGCAAGGGCTTCACGGTCGTCAAGACCTATTTGTGCAGGGACGCGAACAATTTTTGCATTTCCGCGACCGCCCCCTTGTGTCCGGGGTGGTCCTTCACGTGGTACGGGTGAGCCATATCCCCCATGACGGTGTCGATCTGTTTACGGGCCTCGGCAGGGGTAAGCTGCTTGGATGCGGCCCCGTCGGCCTGGACCAAAGCATTTTCCCCGGCGTATTTATCCGCCAGATGTGCCATCGCGCGGACGAACTGCGTGTTACGCGCAAAGCCCGCATCGCTCATCGTCTTCTGAAGCTCCGGCGGAAGCTGGCGAAACATGAAGTTTGCGGTTCCGACTTTTTTGTCGAACCCATCGCCCCACTCTTTTTTCAAGTTCGCCACTTCAGTCTCGAAGCTCGCCTTGATCTGCTGCCGGAACGCCTCCTCAGCGCCTTTGTTCTTCTCACCAAACCAGTCGGCAAGTTTTTGTGCCTGCTTAGGGAGAATACCTGCGGCGTGCGCGAGCGTGCGGAACTCCTCGGCGAACTTCTCATCGACGGTCACACCCTCTTGGAACTTGACCTGGTAGTCCTTCACCTCGGCGGGAAGCCCCAACTTGGTGTAGACCTGCTTCCAGTCGTCGTCGGTGGCGTGTTTACCGGGGACGATCAGTTTATCAGAGCTAAACTGTCGCTGAAGGTTGCGGTAGGCTGCTGCAAGGTCCGCAGGACTACCGAAACGAGCGATGGTTTTATCTTCTTGAAGCTCAGCAGGCAGTTGAGATTTCCAATCGGTAGGGGCTGTCCCTTCGGAACTTGTACCACCGCCACCAGCATCAGGGGGCGTGCCTCCGGCACCTGCGCCAGCGCCAGGACTCGGGGTCCCGGGCGGAGTCCCGCTCCCTCCGTCACCTCCAGTAAGAAGGTCTCCAGTTGCCCCTCCACCACTTCCTCCGCCACCATTGCCTTCTCCCGCTTTTTCCAGCTTAAGATGTTGCCAAAGATTTTTCATACTCTTCAATCCGCTCCTTCAGACGTTCGGGGTTTTCTTTCAGGAAGGTCAAAATGCGCAAGATCACCAAGCGCTCGCCTTCTTTAAGTACCATTTTATGAGGGTCCGACGGGTGCGGATTAAGCATCCCGTGCGCCGCCATCATGTCGTTCAAAACCCAGCGCCCTTCGACGGAGTCGAAAACATTTTTGTAGCGCTGAACTTTTTCGACGGCTTTGCGGTGTTGATCTTTAGCCTGTTTGCTGAGTGCCACCCATTGCTCCCATCGCTTGAGTAATCTGTGCTCCGGCCTGGGCGTCGGCCAGCGCCTGCTGAGTCTGCTGCATTTGCTGCGCTTGAGCCGCGCGCTCCTGGCGCATTTTATCAACCGCATCTTTGTTGCGGATGAGTTCCTGTGGGGGATTGAAAATCCCTGCCAAGATCCGGGGGGCGGCGTCGGTGTCGATCACATCCGACACGGCGTTGTTGAGGTTGATGAACGGAGACACGGCCTCCAGCCAACGCATGATGCTCTGGCCCTCGGTCGCGCGCTGCGCTTTTGCCATGAACGAGGAGTAGCGGACACCAAGGTCGCGTCCTTGCAAGATGGCCGGGGGCTGCTCGATCATCCCGCGCTTCCACATGAGGTCGAACAAGCGGTCCACCATGGGTTTCAAAAATTCCGCCTGTTGGCGCCCGAGGATAGGTCCCAGGAGCCGGAGCTGTTCTTCAGTCCGCTGCATGACTTCGGTTGCGGTCATCATCGGCCCGCCCTGTTGGAGGCGGAGCTGATCGACGTAGAACGCATCGCGAATCCGCTTCCGGCGGTCTTCGAGCGCTTGGTACCCGAAGTCGAGGCGGGTATCGTTGAAGATCGGACGGATGAGGTCATCCGGATCTCCCGAGCGGCGATAGTTCACGCCACCAGGAGTGGTGATGAGCGGAAGAATGAATCCGTCATCCGAAACTTGAACCGGCGGATCAACAGCCTTCTGCGCACCGATCAGCATGGTCTCGTTCATCTTGTTGAGAACGCGGCACTCAGGAAGCGCCACCGAGCCGGGGCCGCGCCCGTACTTCTCACCAGCGGCTTTACTCCAGCGGGGGACCAAGTAGGGGAACGTATCAAAGTTCCCGTGCTGGATTTCAAACTTCGCTTCGCGAATGATGTACTGGTCGATGAACTTGCGGACGGTTCCGGTGGGCTTCTCCTGCACCAAAGAGGCGGGGTAGATCCCCTGCATCACGGTGTACTTCTTCCCGAACTCGCCCTTGTCCCAATCTTTTTTCAGGTCAGCGGGCATCGCATCGTACCCGAATTTCCCGATGATCTTCTCCACGCTCCACTGAAATGCGCGATAGATTTGGTTCACGCGCCCCATGTGGTCTTCGTCGATCAGATACTCACCAATGAACTTCGTCGAAAACCGCACGACATCTTTGTCGTCGGCCTCCATGGACATGCACGCAGTTCCAATCGCGCACTGGTCAAGATCCTTCTCGTGATTTTCGGTGAAGAAGTTGGAGTTCGTCAGCACGTTGTGCATGGAGCGAACCGTCCGCTGCATCCACTGCCGAACGTCGTCCTCATTGTCCAAGCGCTCATCGCCAGTTGTGAGACCGAAGAACTCCCCTCCGGTATGGACCTGCATGGAGTTGATCGCGCCGGTCAAAAGTTCGTTTGCCTGAACGCCGGTATTATCCAGGAGTTTGTCAAACTTCTTTTCACCTTCGGTTTTTTCGGCAGTGATCGTGTTGCGGTTAGGGAGGATGTAGTCGCAAATCTCCTGCCAGTGCGACTCCCACGCCCCCCGCTCCCCCTTCAGGGTGTCATAGCGCTCGATGAGCGCTTCGGGGGTCAGGCGCCCGTCTTTGATCATTTTGTCTTTGTTCATTTGCCCTGTTCTCCGATGGTGAGGAGGCGGAACATATCCTGGTTCGGATTGGCGAGCAGAAGGTTGCGGCCCGGAGTAACTTGTTTGCGCTTCCCGAAGCTATCCAAAAAGTTCCGAATCTGCTGGAGGCGGGCTTCTTCGGCGGCGTCCGCTTCAGCGATACTCGCATCGGCGGCTTCCACGACAGCAGTTGCCACAGCCGCCGTACCGTTCCCCGCGCCGGGGGCAGGGCCGTTTGCGATCAGTGCGCGGGTCTCTTCGCTCCAGTTGTCAGCGTTGAGGTCGGAGCGGTTGATGTTGTCCCGAAAGTTGTTGATCTCGTTTCGCACGTTGTTTGTGAATTCGCCCCAGTAGTCCTTCTGCTGGACACCAGGGATGCGGACTTCAGGGGCTTTAAACTCAGCTTTAGGTTGTCCCATCAACTCTCCTACACCACGGAAAACTTGTGCTGCGAAAACCGCGGAAGTTTTTGCTGGTCACGGTCGTCTTTTTCAAGCCTATCCATTCCCATCGCCCCGGTCCGAAACGCATCAGCCCCGTGGGACGCCCAGTTATGCAGGGGGCGTTGTTGAAAAACTTTGTTCTTAGGGTCCCATTTCCGCTCATAGTTCTTGAGCGCGTCAATACCTTTCTTGCACTTCTCGACATCAAACCAGCTTTGAGCGATCACGAGGCGGGAGGCGTTGATCCCGTCGGCCACATCGGACCGGGGTACGACCCTCGTCCGGGCAAGGCCCAATTTTTTAAGTGTTTCCTCGCGAGACCGTCCGGTCCCCAGTTCTTTGGCTTTGGCGTCGTGGGGGAGGACATGGGCTTCGTAGACGTAACCCTTCTGCTCCAAAAGTTTTGCGTAATAGTCAAGCCCTTGGCCGGACTCTTCGACGTAGTCAATCCAGCGGATCTCCTTCCCTACGCGCTGCCCGAACCAGATGGCGGTTGCGTCGTCGATCCCAAGGTCCCAGTACGTCGTCACCAAGACGGAGGGGTCGTAGGGGACTTTTCCGATGCGCCCTTCGCGCTCGGCCTTTTCCATTTCTTTTCCGTAGTACGCTCCGACGAGTGCCGCCGAGAAGGAGCACTCGAACTCCTGCTCGTACTCCGACTCCGACATCAGCCCGCGTGCCGCCTCAAGCTCCCCGATGGGAATGATCCCCGTCTCGGAAGCCCTGTAGGTGACGACATACCAATCGTCCGGCGGCGCCACCCCGTTTTCGGGATCGCCATGCAGTGCAAACTGGTAGACGTCGTAGAAGTGATTTTGCCCCTTAGGCGTAGAAATGAAGATAGCCCACCCCATCCGATCCGAAAGCGCAGGCCGAATCACCTGCGTCCACACGGTCGGATCGCACGCCGCATACTCATCCAGCACCACTCCATCCAAGTAAAGCCCCCTGAGAGAGTCCGGGTTTTCCGCTCCGACGAGTAAGATGCGCACCTTATCACCAAGGTGAGGCCGCGCAATTTCGATCCTAAGGTCGGACTCGTTGATGGTGACACCAGGGATATTTTTAACCAAGTCCTTAAAGATGTCCCACGCCACGCGCTTGGCCTGCCCGTAGGTCGGCGCCACGTAAGCGTACTGCGGATTTCTTTTTTGATTGCGAAGCCCCTGGTCCAAAACTTCTGAGCACGAAAGATGCGTTTTACCAAAGCGGCGATGCAGGTTGAGGACGTTAAAACGCTTCAGGCTCCTGTGGATCAGGGCCTGTAATGGCCGAGGCTGGTATCCCGTCGCGATGATCCTCTGCCCCTGATTGAGTGTCTGTGATGACACGCGCCTCCTCCGTGGCCCCCGCCGCTGTTACCAAGGGGGGAGCCGTCGTGGCTTCCCGTTCTTGGACCGGGGTGCGGTCGATTCCCGTGTTCACGATGATCTGAACCGGGGCTGAAAATGTGGCTTCCACCTTAGCTTTCGGGGAATACTTCGGATTGTCAACCCCTGCGGCCCAGATGAGCGTATCGACCTTGAGCTTCGCCGCTTGAGTCGGGAACTTGAAGTCTTCATTTTCCATGGCCGTCTGTACGGCAAGGTCGCGCAGGTACTCAGTTCGCGCCACGCGGGCTAATTCCAGCTTTTTGGCAGCGTCGGGGTGGTCAACCACCCATTTGGAAAAAACCGCGTAGGCGGGCATTCCAGGCTCTTTGCAGACTTTCGTGACCGATTCACCATTGGCGACTCTTTCGCAGATCAGGTCCACGACGAAGGGGTCGTAGGCGACGTGAGTGACGTATCCTTCAAGTGTTTCTTGAACTTCACCAGGGGTATGCAAAGAGCGCAGGGCGCGCACGACACTGCCAGTGGCGGTGTTGACGATCTCGATGAGGCCGGTTGGCCCCCGCCGCGCGTAGTGCGCGCCATCGCGCGTGAGGTCTTCCAAAGTAATTTGTTGTGACATGGGACAAGGTTCGGGGGTTTTGAGGCGGGTGTCAATTGACGCGGTGCGCCTAATAGGGGTACTGTGCCGGTTGGAGAAGCGACCTGTCGCTGGGAGGGGCGGCCTTCGAATTTTGGGGGGTGCCCCCGCCCCGCGCCCCGCGCGTCGCGCATCCGGTCGCGCGCTTCACCACGCCCCGCCCCGCGTATCGAGAGGCGGGGGGCGGGGTGCATTCAATCGAAGCGAAAGAAACCGCGCTCAATATAATAGTGCGACCGCAGCGCCCCCGCCCCCCTGTAAATAATCGGTACACGGTGAAGCAGAATTTACACTGTATCAGCATGAGATCGAACCTATGCCCCCGCCACATTGGCATGACTCTCGCTATAGTGTCCGGCGTACCGCCAAGCGCCCACTAGGACGCATCATAGGCGGGGACTGTAGCTGTTAGCGATCACCGATGCCCTAGGGCTTAGCGTAAGCACGGTGATAGGCCTAGGGCCGCGTTCCGTAAGTCTTCCAAGACTTAGCGCCGCGAGCCGACCGGCGCCTTGTCTGCGGACGTGGTTAATCACTACAGAGATGCGCTTGACTGAACCGGCGCGACCTTGGGGTCACACCCAAGGTCGCGCATCTTGAGTCAAGACTAAACCAACGAGGAGTGATCTCAATGAGTTACTTAGTCGCATTGATACTCGTGAGTTCATCTATTCACCTTCCCGCTGATATGTCAACGTCGGAAGCGTGTATGGATGTGCTCGCGAATGACGTTAACGATGCGCGCTTATATACAGCGTGCACTGTTATTTTTGAGCAAGAAAACGGCTACTCGTATCTATCTGAAGAATAATTGCGGCGGGGGCCATGAGGCCTCCGCTGGAGTTATAACTCCGGAAAGAGGTTCATTATGTTCAAGCTTTTAATCGCTCACGCTATTGCTGCAACTGTACTCTGCACGTTTGCCGCTCGCGCGGAAGCATTCGAGATCAAACCTTACCAAGGTAAGATCGGCGAAAGTTATCGCGTCAACGGCAAAGCAGTATCCGACGCGGAAGCATTCAAGGCCGCCTTGAAAGGGGAAGAGGTCGAGAAATGCCAAGCCATGGAAGTTTCTCTTAATAAGAACGGCACGGGGGCCACGCTGAAAGCGAAGAAACGCTAGTCTACTGATGAGTCGGGAACGACGAAACGGCCACGCGAGTGGCCGTCTAGACTTACGAAACAAGGCTCAAAACTTAATTCTATTCTATGCAGCCCTAGGCTGGTTGGCTGTCGCGCGGTACGCGGACAATGCGGCAGTGGCGCTCATCGAGCGGCACGCTCTCCCAATCTGTTTGTGCGGGATGTGTGATCGAGAAATTGAAGAATGATTGAGGCGGGGGCCATGAGGCCTCCGCTTGAGTCATTAAGACTCAGATCGAGAGGTTAAATGCATCGACGATCAAAAGGGTACACGTCCATTAATGACGTGACTCGTGAGAGGAAACGCCAAGAGTTGGTCCGGATTGAAACCCGCGCCATGATTCGGGCGCCGGTCACGACGAGGATGAGGCTCAAGGCTCTAGGGGCCGAGGTAGGACTCCAGAGGCAAGAGAAGGCATTCAAGGCCAATAGACCAAAAGTCCCGAAGTTTAAACCAAGAGTCATACTCCGGAAGGCGGGGGTGTAAGCCCCCTCTTTTCCAGATTCGCGAGGCAAGGCGCCGAAAACTTGGCGCGCAGAATTTTTCAGAAATTATGCAGCGGCGTAAATGATTCTCATTGTTATTTGCGTAACGCATTGCTCGCTGCCCAAGTCTCCCAGGTAAAAAGCCAGAAACTTTTCTGGATATATATATTTTTTGAGGCATGCAAAATCCGTGCCAATAGCGATTTTTAACTGATTTTTTTGCCAATATATTTATAAAGAAAGACCCGTTTTACCTATTTTACTTGGGACCAGTGTTGAAATCATTGAAGATAACGCTACCCGACTAAACCAAAGTTACTCGGGTATTTACTTGGGTTGAGCCACGCCGCATAAATCTGTAACGTCCCGCACATTAGGCACTTTTTACCTTTTTTACACGCATAACGCGGGACAATGTAACACCAGTCTACTATAAGATTTGCTTATACTTCGTCAGATCGAATATAAGGGGGCCTGTCCAGGTAATGTCCAGGTAAAACCCAAGTAAAATAATTTTACCTGGGCAACTGAGAGTCGTTATCACTTGATTTGTCCACCGCATTCATATTAGAGTCTTGCCCCCCGCCGCAAGACCCGTGCATAAACGCACAAAAGAAAGGCAGATTTTATGCATTTCGACGCATCGGCTCAAGAGGCCTTTTGGGCCTCTTGGAGTCTAGTTTTGTGGCTCATTATTTGGCTGAATTCTTAACCCCGCCTCGGGCATCCCACCGCGTCCGCCGTTGAACCTGGCGGCGCGGCCCCTGGGGCGGGGGCCTTACGGCCCCTTTGGTGTAAACGTAATTTTTGATTGATTTCACAGTTTGGTTCAGTCAAGAACCGCCTCACATCAATTATGGTGTGAACAACCAAAAGGAGAGCCTCATGGCTAAGGTTAACGTACAGGTCGCGGGTGGAAGCATCCAACAAAAAGAAGCAAACACGCTGGGGGAGCTTAAGCGTATGTTCGCGCGTGACGGCGTCAAATACACGGCGACGATCAACGGCGAGCCCGAAGATGAGGATAGCTGCGGACTCAACGATTATGAGTTCGTTGCCCTCACCGAGCAGGTCAAAGGCGCCTAACCTCAACAAGGCCCCCTTGGTGACAGGGGGGCCTAACCCTGGAGTTACCCATGTCTTTTGATAAAGAGTTGTACCTAAGTTTGCTTGCGGCGCAGGTAGGGGTTCCCTACAAGTATATTGAGCCGCCGGCGTTTGCTGACTGTGCGACCAAGCTTGACGTAAACAAGAAGTTCTTCGCTGAGGTGCTTCCGCGCCTTATGGATAACGTATCTGTGGAACTGCCTGACGGCCTAAGAAAGTATTTGGCGAAAGGTGGATTTTCGCAGAACCACGTCGTCGACCGCGCGACCGATCAGTTAAATCTCGCTCGAAGAGAGGTGGAGTATTTTTGGGATTCCTACGCTGCACGTGCTGAAGGGCTTTCTGAAGCTTCTCTTGCGTACTACGAGGCTTTGAAGTTTGACCCTTTGCAAGTTTTGGAAGAGTCGCTCACCAAAGTCTTGGCCAAGGGCAAGTGGGAGTATTCCCCAAACGCGGGGGAGTATGCCTTTTTCGTGTCTAAAGATCCCATCGTCATGCGCTACAAAGATGACGGTGCGGGAGTGGATTACTCGGTCGACTTTGGCAAAGCGACGGTGAAGGTTAAGTTCAACCCCTTGCGGGTGGTTGTATCTTTCGAGCACAAAATGCCGATTGATTACCCTCACCCTCACGTGAGCCGCTCAGGGAATGTGTGCTGGGGAAATGCGGCGGGAGTCGTCACCAAGGCGGTGGAGACCTACGACGTTGAACCCCTATTCGAGGCGCTGCATCTGATTCTCACCACCTACAACCCCGCCTCTCCCTACGTGAATCTTAGCCGATATCACGAGGAGCAGGATCGGGGGCGCGCCCTACAGGAGTTTGAGAGATTTACTGAAACTGCCATGGATATTTTATCCCGGAGGAATCTAAATGGCTTGGACATCGCCAAGCTTTTCTCCCTGTCATACGCCGCAATGAGGGGCTCAAACTCTCCCGGCCTTACCGAGAGAATCATTGGGCACGATACAAAACTTGAAGCGCTCCACTGGGTTGTGGACGAGGATGCCTCGTGCGTTCTAGCGCGCCACGAGGATGCCGAAGGAAACGAGTGGAAGCTTGTTCCTGCGTTTAAAACGGGGATCGGACTTTCCTATGCGGTTGAGGAAGATGGAGACTGCGGCTGGCATATGTATTCCGCAGGACCTGCGGAGAATTTTCGGAAGGTGACGAACGCTGAGAATTGGTTGGAAGCTGTCCGGTTCCCCTCAGACGCAACTTCGTTTTTCCGCTCCTACGGGTTCTTAAGTCCCTATAGCGCGAGCGTCAGCGTGAGTGCTTTACGCCCATACGAAGCGGACGAGGATACTGAAGAGGCCGTCGATTACGACAGCGAAGAAGAAGGGTATTTCTAAAAGGAGAAAGTCATGCGCATCTGCATACTAAAAGAAGTGTATCAAAAAGTAATGTACTGGGTCCACCGGGCTGACTTTGAGGTCAGTGGCATGGGCCTTGTCACTTTCGACGGGAAGGATACGTTTACGGTGGTCGACGCCTTTTTACCCTCGCAAGAGGGGGGCGCCGCTCACACCGACATTGACCCCGCCGCAATGGGCAAGCTCATGTACAACGTCCACAAAAGTGGTCGCGAAGGAATGCTCAACTGGTGGTGGCACTCGCACGTCAAAATGCCCGCGTTTTGGAGTGGTCAGGATAAGCAGACCATCCAAAAGTTCGCGCAAAACGGCTTTTGCGTGGCAACGGTGTTTAACCAACTTGGCGAGAGTAGGTCCGCTTATTCTGCCATGTACGAAAACACTCTTGGCGTGAAGCAACTCTTCGAGAGTGACTCCATCGCTTTTGAAGTGATTGACCCCTCCTACGAGGTTAATCCCGATTGGGAGAAAGAATTCACGGATAACGTCCGCGAACGCACCTGGAAAGCTATCGGGCGCTGGGGCGGAACTCCGGAGAAGGGAACCTGGTTTAAGTACGGAGATCAGTGGCGCCGCTGGGACTATGAAGCGCGCGACTGGGAATACTACGCGGGTAAGGGCTCGCCTTTCGCCAGCGATGACGACAATCGCGGGAATCTTCTGCAAACAAGCGAAGTCGGCTGGCGCGACGACGATTGGGTCCCCGCCGCTGATGGCCTAAGCTACGCGGTCAAAGATATCAAAGAGTACGCCCGAGTGCTTAAGCGCTCCTGGCGCAGGCTCCTCGACATATACGCCGATGGGGACCTAGAGGAAGTTACAAAACTGAATCAGGAAATTGACCTGGTTCTTTACACCGAGTCGCAAGACTAGGAAGGACACGATATGTCTTTGGTATCAGACAAGCCGCATCTCATCCGTCAATATGACATCATACCCGAGAAAACCCTCTCCACGCCGGTCACGGTGGTTGGGGCGGGGGCTATCGGGTCGTGGGTCGTTCTACTTCTTGCAAAAATGGGAATGACCGATATTACGGTGTACGACCACGACAAGGTCGCCATCGAAAACGTCAACTGCCAACTCTACGGCAGAGAAGACGTGGGGGTTCCAAAAGTTTTTGCGCTCACTAAGATTGTGCAGAAGCTTTCGGCTAAAATCGGTTTACGTGTGGCCACCGAGAAGTGGTCCCCGGACCCCGCCACGAAAGGCATTGTGATTTGTGCGGTGGATTCCATGGAAGTCCGAAAGCAGGTCTTTGAAGAAATCTGCAAGAGTCACATCTTTGTGGAGTGGTTCATCGACTGTCGCATGGGGGCCGAAGAAGCGCTCATGTACACTGTCCGTCCGCACAACCCCAAAGATGCGGCGACCTACCGGAAAACACTCTATACGGATGCAGATGCGGTCCAAGCGCCTTGCACCGCCAAAGCCACGGGCTATACCGCTGCGCTAATCTCCGGCTGGTGCGTGCGTTCAGTGAAAGCTATTCTCACCAAAGAGGCTCCGCCTCGGATCACTCTTTGGTCGATCAAAAACATGGACATGAAGGTGTACCGTGAAGATGTACCTGTACGTTCCGAAGGGTAGGCCCATGCCTACTTCTTTGGAGGATGCGTTTACGCATTCGGACTTGATGGTGCATGTAACCTGTACTGGATTCACTCCACGTACCGGCTACGATGCGTACATTTGGCATCTCGACGGGAAACTAGAAAGGGTGGTGTGATTGTACTCTAAGAACGAGGTCATCAGCGACATCGTGACTGAGCTAGTGGAGCGTGGCTTTGATTATAAGCGCGACGGTCCGCATGGGAAGCTTTTCGCCCCGAACCGGCATTTCGTCGTGGCAGTACCGCTCACGCCGAGCGACTGGAGGGCTGAGAAAAATTTTCGCGCGGATGTACGGCGCTTTTTGCGGACACATAACTATGACCCTTTGGCCGAGGACGCTGAACAGGAGCGGAAAGAGCGCAAGCTTTTTAACCCTGTCGTCGTAACCCCTGCCAAAAAGCAGGAAGAGGAGAAGGTGACGAAAAGTATTAACGAGGTCGACTTTCAGTACGTGGTAGACTTGCATAAGGCGGGAAAAACTTACACTGAAATTTGTACGATCTTAAACGCCCAAGGCTACAGGCTCCCCTCGGGGGGAGAAATCAAAATGGGCAATCTATCAGGGTGGTTAACAAGAAGGGGATATCAACCAAAGGTGGCCGCTTACGGAAAGTATACGACATCCGTAAGTAGGATAAGAGAGCCTGCCTCCCCGCCCCCGCCCCCGCCCCCGCCCCCGCCGCAGGAGCAAGAGAGGCCCAGCAAAAAATTTCCGCTTTTACACGACGTGATGGAGATTGTATCGAGCAACTTAAGCGACGAACTTAAAGAGACTTTTCTAAAGCACGTCGTAGCCAAACATTCTGAAATAAAGTGAGGGCATTGAATGAAACTTTGGGAAGCACTGAAGGCGTTTGATGAAGGTAAGCAAATTGAATTTCGATTGACCACATCGCTGGGTGTGGATGGGTGGAGCCAAGTAGAGAAAGACCACGTCTTCGTGTTCGTGTCCGGAACAACCCACTATGAGTTCCGCCTCAAGCCGAACGCACCAGAAGTCGTCGAGTTCGTGCTGGATTGCAAAGGCAGGTCGCCAGCTCAGGCGATGGATTACCCGGAAACAGGGCCGACATATGCGCAGTATACGAAGATGAAAGGCAAACGCTGGCGCATCGTCGCGACCGAAATCGTCGAGGGGGAAGGGTGATGGGATTTGGAATCGACGAAGATATCGACGAGGCTGATTTTTATTGCGAAGAATGCCAGCAGTACGTCTGCGTGTGTGGGGACGAAATCGAGACGGGAGAAAAAATGACCGACGCTGAAAAGATCGAGAGGGCTGCGATGAAAAAGGCAGCCGACCACTATGATAAATTGATGAGCGGAATAGAGGGTTGGGACCGTCGGTCATTTGAAAGCGGCTTTAACTGCGCGCTGGACTTCAAGGATAGCGCCGGACTTTTCCGCGACCAGAACCCGAAGCTGCCCGATGAGAATGATGCGAGTCCTCCGCTCGACGGTCACGACGTCGCTGATGCGTTCAACCAAGGTGTGGTCGCAGGGCTTTCTATGTCGAACGCGAACCCCGACCCGCGAGTGAACGAGTTGGTGGAGGCGGTGAAGTGGTGTCTCGCCACGCCAACTCAAGAACAGATGCGCGACCGCGAGTTTCTGGTCATCTTTGTTCGCGACTGCATCCAGGCTAAGCTTGCTGAGGCGCTCCGCAAATTCGAAGGGCGGGAGACGTGAGCGACAACAAACGACGGGATGAACTTGCGGAAAAGCATGAGCGAAGTCACGATTTTTCTGAAAGCGAACAAGCAGACGAAATCGACGAAGCATGCACCAATTCGTATAAGTGTGGCTACGACGCCGGTCGCGCTGATGCATGGAAATACGATGAACGCGTCATCAAACTCCGCGAAGGATATGAAGAACGGGAAGCGGAAATCAAACGGCTGCGGGAGGCGCTGGAGTTTTACGGCGCGTTTGAAAACTGGCTTGAGATTGATGGCACTGACGGTTGTCGAGAACAGATTGCGGGCGATTCATTTGTTCATGCAAACGGGTTCTCTGTAGGTGGAAAACGCGCGCGCGAAGCACTGAAAGGACGGGGGACGTGAGCGAAAAACGACTGGATGACCCGCTGATCGGATATATGATCCTTGAAGACTACGCAGAAGACATGTCGGACTGGTCCGGGCAGATCACCGGTCCGCAAGACCCAACCGGAGCGAACTTGGCTTGGGAAAGCCCGATCAAGATGATTGAGTGTTCCGCATACGACGCGCTTAAGGCTGAAAATGAGCATCTGCGTGAGGCTATGGAATACGCGCTCGACCAATTAGAGATGTTTAATTTTGCGAAAGATGAAAACAGGGTGAGTCGCGCGGACACCAAACTCCGCGAAGCACTGAAAGGACGGGGGGCGTGACGATTGAAGAGAAGATTGAAGAATTGGAAGAACTATGGAACCCGATGGCTCTGAAACAATGTCTCGCGATGCTCAAGAAATCCATCAAGCAGCGGAACGAGGCACTTTCCGCTTGTAAATGGCAGTACGAGTTACCGGCGATGAACGCCGAACTGCTGCGGGCCGGGGAGGGGACGTGAAGTGCGCAACAAGGATTAGGCGGTTATTTTGTTGGCATAGATGGCGGAGTTACG
>Ga0208916_10000350_pt1 | contig 22229 bp, 34 predicted proteins | sample DEB19_08_DNA_5_FD_184523 | JGI IMG/M metagenome (GOLD analysis project Ga0208916, IMG submission 184523) | Aqueous microbial communities from the Delaware River and Bay under freshwater to marine salinity gradient to study organic matter... | ecosystem: Environmental > Aquatic > Marine >... | reverse complement strand
GAGCATCGAATATTCCGGCGTTGCGGCGGGCAAGTTCGGCCCGTTCATTCCGCTTGCGGCTGGTGATGGCGGCATCCGAACTGTTGAGCAATTCAGCTACAACGTCACGCACACCTCAGGGACGACGAACCTCGTGCTGTGCCGCCCGCTTCTGACGCTGCCTATGACGACAATTGGCGTAGCGGCGGAGCGTGACCTGCTCAACCAGTTGCCGTCCTTGCCAAGGGTTTATGACGGTGCGTGCCTTGTGTGGCTGATGTATGCTGGCGCTGCCACCCCGGTTGCGTCAAGCTTCTTCGGCCATCTGGATTTCGCGTGGGGCTGACCCATGCTGATCGGGAATTATTCGGTCCTAGCCAAAGACCCCGGACGCCGGATTGGCGGAGGGGCGATTGGGCTGGGAAACAACCGCTCGGACTTTAACGGCTCTAGCCAAGCGCGCGGGGCGTTCACCGGCTCGGAATGGGAGCCTAAGTCTGGCGTCCCGGATGGGTATCGGCCTCCGTATTCGTGGGTTCTGCCGATCAAGGCGGGTGCACTGTCGGCACGAAACAATATCGTCGGGTCGGGTGACGCAAGCATTTCAATGGCGGGCGGCGTCAACGGCGAGGCCAGCCTTGCGGGTGCGGGTTCGCTAACCGGCGTTGGCGCGCTCATCATCTCGATGGCCGCTTCGTTGAGCGGGTCGGGGACTATCTCTAGCGCCACGCTACAGGCGTTTTTGAACCTTGCGGCGTCACTTGCGGGTGAAGGCGATCTATCCGGGCTGGTGACGGCCATAGGGCATCACACAGCGGCCCTGTCGGGGTCTGGGACGGCAACGGCAACCGCCACAGCACTTGGCACGCTGGCGGCAGCAATCACGGTCACGGGCGATCTGCTGACCTCGGCTAATATCGCAGCGGCCATTCTCGATGCCACAGACGGCGTTGAGGTGGGGCTGACCATGCGGCAGGCGCTCCGAGTGATCGCAGCGGCCACGGCGGGCAAGGTGTCCGGTGCGGAAACCACTACGATCACGTTCAGAAACTCAATGGCTGACGACACGGACCGCATTATCGCAACCGTGGATAGCAACGGCAACAGGACGGCGATCACTCTGGACCTTGACTGATGGCCGATAGCTTTGCGGATAAATTTTACCCCCCAGGGTATTTCCCGCCCGGCTATTTCCAAGGCGGGGAACAAGACCCCGGCGCAATGTCGGCAAGCCTGTCTGGTTCGGGCGCGTTGTCGGGCCTTGCGGATGCGCGGCAAAGCGACAGAGGCGGCGACGGGTTCCCAAGTTCGGGCAAGGCCCGGAAGGCCCGCAAGGCCAAGTCGGCTGAACGGCTAAGGACATATCTCAAGGCCAGCAAGCCGCTGGTCTATCTGAAACATCTCGCGACCGAGGTTGACGAGCCAGCCCCTGAATTGGTGGCGCGCCGGATCACGAAAGCCGTCATCGCGGATGCGGTTTCGGAAACCCCGTTCTGGGCGCAATGGACTAACGCAACGGCGGCAGATGTGCTGCCCACCGAAATACTCGTCCCGCCCGAAAGCGGAATATCGCAACACGATATCGCGCTGGCCATTGCTGGCTACCTCCGCGCCCTAGCTGAACAGCAGGCGCAAGCCGATGACGAAGACGACATCGAATTGCTGCTACTCGCGGCTTAACCACTTCCCCGCAGTGATGCGCGGCTTTCCCTTTGATGGAGTTTCCACATGGCAGCATTTGACATCACGGTCACGCCAACCGTGACCAGCGGTGCGTATTCGGCGGGCGACATCGTCGGTGCGCGGCCAACGCTGCGCAGATCGCTTCGAGCAAGGAGAAGATGAATGAAGTTCAACCCACTAGCTGACCGAGTGCTCGTTAAGCGGGTCTCCGCAGCCAACATTACGGCGGGTGGGATTCTTATCCCAGACAATGCGCTTGAGAAGCCGCAGGAAGGTATCGTTGAAGCAGTTGGGCCGGGGTCTGCTGATGAGCCAATGGTGCTGAAAGTCGGGGACCACGTCCTATTTGGGCGGTGGAGTGGCGTTGAGGCCAGAGCGGTCGGGGACGCTCACGTTATCCTGAAACAGTCTGAAGTATTTGGCACCCTATCCGTGGACCTCCGCGCGGTTGCCTAACCACTCCCCCGCAGTGATGCGCGGCTTTCCCTTTGATGGAGTTTCCACATGGCAGCATTTGACATCACGGTCACGCCAACCGTGACCAGCGGTGCGTATTCGGCGGGCGACATCGTCGGTGCGCTGATGACGTTCAACACAGGCATTGGCTTTAACCGCCGCCTGATCATCAACGAAATCTCTGTCATGGTGAAAGCGGCTGTGACCTCGTCGCTCAATGCGGTGCTGTTCAACGCCGACCCGACCAACACGACCAAGACCGACAACGCGGCTTACTCGCTCAATGCCGCTGATGCGTTCAAGGTCCGCAAGACTGTGCCGGTCACGACGCTGTACGACCACGGCACGCCGAATGAGTATAGCTCGGGCGCGGTCAACATCGTCATGGCCCCGGTTGCGGACACGGGATCGTTCTATCTGCTCCTGATCGACGGCACGGGCTGGACGCTCACCAGCACTTCGGACATTCAGGTCCGTGTGACGGGCATCAGCGGCTGATATGCGCAGCGCGATCAAATACACCCTGCTTCAGGGCGTGGGGGTATGGACGCCGCCGTTGGATGGGTTGCCAGCGGCATTTGCAGCCGTAGGGCTGGCGCGCCTGCTGACATCGTACACAGGCCCTCTAGTGAGGCTGCGGAGAGCCAGCGATAACGCGGAGCAGGACTTCTCGGCAGCAGCAAATGGGTGGCTTGATCCTGCCGCAGTTGCAGCGTGGGCCGCTGGCAATGCCTTTGTGGTTACTCGATATGATCAGACGGGCAACAGCCGGCACGTTACGCAGGCCACTGCAGGTAGCCAAGCAAAAATGGCCCCGCACTGCCGATCAATCGTCTGCGATGGCGTGGACGATACTGCGCAGATGTCGATCAGCCTGACCTTTAGCCAAAACGTCGCCGGGCTGACGGGGGCGAGCGTTGCTCGATACATCAGCAAGGCGGCAAACAACTGCCTGTGGCAGACGCTCACACCCAACCCGAATAACCGGCTCCGTGTGCTGACGACGATAGCAACCGGAACTGGTGCCCTGCAGAGCCGTCGCTTGGATGCGGATGCGGGACAGTCTTTTACGACGCCGTCTGATATCGGTGATGTGTGGCACAGGATAATTGGCCGTCGCGACTATGCTGGGGCTCTAGGGACATTGAAGATCGATGGCGTAGATATGTCATCCTCGCTTGGTACTGCCGGCTCCACAAGCAACACGGCCTCGCCGTCTTTGATGTCTGTGGAGGCCAGCTCCGGTCCCGCCGACTTTTGGAATGGCGAAACTTCCTGCCATGTGTGGTTTAAATCGGCATTGAGCGATGGCGATATGACTACGCTGGATAACGGACTAAACCGCGTGAACGTGGGGGTACTGGCAGTCTGGACGGCGCCATGATCGACACAATTACCGCCGATGCGTTGGTCCGCAACACGGTTGCATTGAACCGAAAGATTGCCGAGGGCGTCACGCCTGGCTACCACAACATCACCCTGCAAGGGCGCGTTGACTTAGGTAACAATAACCCGGCGTCAGCGCTCGGGCTGACCAAGTTCGTACCGTGGGGCGTCATCTATCGAAGCAAGGATAACCCACCTGACAATGATGTTCTGGTGAAGGTTGGAGACCTTGCGATCTATGATCTTTCGCAAGCAACAGGCTTGTGGTCGCAGCGCCAATCATGGACGCGTGTGAGCGGCCAGATATATCCGGCTGAGTTCCCACTGGCTGGCGGCGGCGATGACAACGCAGTGCCATCCGGACCAGCGCCAAGCTATTCGGCCTCACCAAATATGGTGATCACGCAAATTGCCACCGCTGGAACCGCCTATCATTTTTACACCCAGCGCATAGACTACACTGCACTCCTTGGCATCATTGTCGTGTTCTCAGCCAAGCTAGTGTCCAAGACGGGGGCAGACTTGTCGGGTAAAGCTGGGTGCCTGCTTGGGCAGGTCGGCTGCGATTTTAAGACGGCGGACGGCTTGACGATCCGTGCCGCTTTTACCAGCGGTCTGATGCCAATCACGAAGGATATGCGCCGGTTTGCGGCCACGTCCATGACGCTGGCGCAGATCATGGCGAACCCACCAGACCTGTCGCTTTTTAAGCAGCTTACGCAGGCAGATCCGGTGGGGTTAGACCCGGATTACGTTGCAGGCTGAGACCCCCACGCCCTAACCACAAATGTGTCTATCCAAGAGGCCCCAATGGCAACCCCAGCCGAAGCCCACTTCGCCAAGGAAGCCGAGCGCTTGCTCGCTGATGAAACCTTGGCCGAGGCATTCTCAACCGTGCGCATGAACGCGCTCCTCGCATTGGCCGAAGTCAATGTGGGTGACACGACAGAAATTCTGAGGCTCCAGGCCGTTGCCCGGTGCCTCCTCGATGTTCGGGACCAGCTTGAGGCCTCCATCACAAAGATGGGCAGTTCCAATGGCGGGTTCACGCCGAACGAGCCGACCAGCGAAAGCTGACCCCGGCTTATGCCCCGCAGTGATGCGCGGCCCATCCCAGAACGCCCAAGGGCGTGAGAAGGACTATTACCTATGTCAGACAACAATCTCCCCGGCGAGCCGGGGCCTGTTGATGATTCCCCGAGCTTTGATCAGTCGGTCGAAGACATTGCCAATCTCCTGCCCGACGACCCGGAAACGGACCCCGTTGATGGAGATGAGGAAGCGACAGCCGAAGCCGCCGATGACGGGGACGACCCCGAAATTGACGTATCGGAAGACGTTGAGGACGAGGACGCCGCAGACGATGCGGATGGCTCCGAGGCCGAAATCAAGGGCGGGCGCTTTGCTCCCGACACCGCAAAGGTAACCCTTGACGATGGCACCGTGACAACCATCGCAGAACTCAAGCGCGGCTCGATGTTCCAGCGCGACTACACGAAGAAGACCACGGAATTGTCCGACCAGCGCAAGCAGGTTGAGGCAAAGGCTTCTGAAGTAGATCAGCAGGCTCAATCACTGGCCCTGCTCTCTGAGAGACTGACCGAGTTTTCCAAGTCATACCTGCCACAACCCCCAGACCCGTTCACCGGCTCTCCTGAAACCGACCCCATCGGCTATATGCAGCATATGGAGCGGACGCGGCGCTATGAGACTGCCCTCCAGCAGTTCTACGCCATCGATCAGGAGCGCACGACCCTCACGCAAAAGCAGCAGCAGGAAGCGGAAAAGCAGGCGCAAGCCGACTTCGCCGCCGAAATGCAGAAGCTTGAGAAAACGGACGCCTTCTTCGCCGATAACGCGAAGGCCAAGGCGTTCCTTGAGGAAGTGACGGCCAAAGGGGCTGACTGGTGGGGCCTCGATCCTGCCGACCTCCAGACCCTCCGCACCGCCAAGCAGTGGCTCATCCTCCGGGATGCCCTCCGCTATCGCAAGGCACTCGCGAAGGCCCCGGAAGTCAAGCAGCAGGTACAGGCCAAGCCCATTGCCCGACCGGGCAAGCGGGTGGACCCGAAAGCGCGCGTCTCCAGCGAGCGTCAGGCGCGGTCTGAGCGGCTTCGCCGCAGCGGTTCCATCGAAGATGGCATCGCCGCAATCGCAGACCTCATCTAGGAGCAATCCCCATGGCTCAGGTAGCAAATACCTACGAGACCTACGACGCGACCGGAAATCGCGAAGAACTCGCCGACAAGATCTATATGATCACCCCGGAGAAGACACCGTTCCTCTCCCTCATCGGGCGCAAGGATGCCAAATCGGTTCACCCCGAATGGCAGACCGACACCCTCGCAACGCCTGACCCGGACAACAACGTGCCGGAAGGTAACGATTGGTCGTTCGATGCGATCACCGCGACGACGCGCGTGGGCAACTACACGCAGATTTCGGAAAAGTCGATCATCATCTCCCGTACCCAGGACACGGTTGACAAGGCCGGTCGCAAGTCGGAGCTGGCTCGCGAAATCGCCAAGAAGGGCCGCGAACTCAAGATCGACATGGAAGTGATCCTCCTGAGCAATCAGGCGGCTTCGGCGGGCACCGGTAACGGCGCAACCAACCGCAAGCTGGGCGGCTTCCGCGCATGGCTCGCAACCAATGATAGCATTGGCGGCGGCGGTGCTTCGGGTTCGTTCTCGAACGGCATTCAGGGTGCGGCGACCAACGGGACGCAGCGCGCGTTCACCAAGTCGCTGATGGACGATGTCATCCTCTCGACCACCAATGCCGGTGGCGAAGCGGATGTGCTGATGCTGTCCAACTACAACAAGACGGTGTTCTCCCGTTTCCTCGATGATGCTGACGTTGTTTCGCTCCGCAAGGAAGTGAAGGGCGGGCAGGCAACTATCGTTGCAGCGGCTGATGCCTATCAGTCCGACTTCGGCCTGATCACTGTCGTTCCGAACGTTCAGATGACCCGTGCCGGTGCAACCATTGCCCGTAACGTGTTCCTGATCGACCCCTCAATGGTGGCCGTGGCCTTCCTTGATGACATTGCTGTCCGTACCCCGGCGAAAACCGGCGACGCGGAAAAGCGTGTTCTCAACGTGGAGTACACCCTGATGGTCGCCAACGAAGCTGCTCATGGTGTCGTTGCCGATACCTACGGCATCTCGGCTTCGAGCTAAGGAGAGCACATCATGTCCTATCCCCTTCAGCCTATCGTCATCACCGCTGCGACGACCCTCAGCAAGGATACGCACGCAGGCGCGGTTGTGGTTCTCGATTCCACGACTGGCCGTATCATCACCCTTCCGGCTTCGACCGGAAAGGGCGATGTTTACACCATCTACGTCAAGACCACCGTGTCCTCGGGCAGCCATGTCATCCAGGTCGCCAACAGCACCGACGTTATGAACGGCGGCGTTGCGCTCTCGACCGACATTGCAGGCACCAACATGCTTGCGTCCGCAACCTCCGACACCATTACGATGAACGGTTCCACCACGGGCGGCTTGGCCGGTTCGATGGTTACCCTCACCGATGTGGTTGCGGGTTTCTGGATGGTGAACGGTTATCTCGTCACGACCGGCACCGAAGCCTCGCCGTGGTCCGCTGCGGTCTAAACCTGATCGGGCGGGGCTCCGGCTCCGCCCTTTTCCCATGTCCCGCAGTGATTGCGTGACCCATCCCAAGGGCGCGGGCAACCGTCCGCGTCTATTTCCCCAGAAACCGGAGTTGAAACTGTGGCAACCGCCGCCCTCAACGAAGAAATCAGCATTATGCCGCCCGCAACGCAGGCCGCAATCGACGCCAAAAAGCCCCGCATGATCGCGGTCAAGCTCCTCCGCAATTACCGCCCCATCGGCGAGTTTGAAGTGGTCGGGTACGAGCGCGAGGCCATCCTCAAGAAGAACGCCGCAGGCATGATGGAAACGGTCCAGGAGGCCGCTTTTATCGACGAGGAACTGCCCCCGCCCGCACAGTCGGGAACGGGCTTCCCGGACAAGCTATGGGCCGGTGCGGTCATCCGCCTGCCCCTCGATGAAGCCAAGTCCACCCGCAAGGCCGGAATCGCTGAATATGAACTCAACGATTAAGCTCACCGAGGCCGATGTCCAGAACTGCAAGTGGACATTGGTTGAAACCGGCGATGGCTTCCGCCGCTATACCGGGCGGGGCACTCACCCGGTTTCCGGCGTGCCTATCGAAGTGATGAAGACCGAGTTCATCGAAGAAGACAACCTGCTCCGCCTCAACGCCGAAGAGCGCAATTCTCGCGGCTCCAAGCGTTGGGGTTCGGGCATGGGGTCCGACAAGGGCGGCAACGTCCCAATGGTACGGGTTGGCCGTATCCCTCTCAACAAGATGTTCTCCGAAATCGCCCCCCGCATGAAGGAGGGCGACAAGGACTTCCTCAAATGGTGGCTGTCTCGCGATGAGAACAAGCCATTCAGAACCCGCGAAGGGAACCTCTGATGGCCTTTGGTACGTACAGCGAACTGACCACGGCCATCGGGGCCTATATGGTCAAGACCTATACCTCGACCGAAACGGACTACTTCATTGCCCTCGCGGAATCGGTGATGAACCGACACCTGAGCGGGCAATATCGCCGGTCTGGGTTATCGACCATCACCACGGATTCGACGGGCACGGCAACGCTGCCGACCGGGTTTATCATGCTGCGCTCGATTGTGCGCGATGTGACCGGCTCGCTGCCTCTGACACAGGTGTCGTGGAGCGCGTTGTCTCTGCTTGACCCTTACGCGGTGTCATCGGATGCGACCCACTACGCCATCCAGGGATCGTCCATCAAGGTTGCGCCTGTGACCGAGGACGACTTCACCGCAATTTACGATAGCTCGGTGCCGAACCTGAGCTCCACCACAACGACTAATTGGCTGCTAACGCTGGCACCGGACATTTACCTAGAGATGTGCCTTGCCGAGGCCGAGCGCTACGAAATGAACCCCGGCGCAGCGGACGCTCACAAGTTCAACGGCCTGACGGAACTCGACAACCTCGTCGCGCAGTCCAATGTCGCACAGTTCGGTAATGCCGAATTGGTGCTGGACATGGTGACGCCGTGACCCTGTTGCCCGTTGGACCCTACCGCCCGGATATGGCTGCGTCCAATTCCGGCGTATCTGCCTACGTGATGAATGTGATCATCAAGGGCGACGAGGCGGGCCTAGCCTACAGCCCGCAGCCCAGCCTTTCCGTCACCTCTGCGGCCGGTGCGCTTCCGGCAAGGCCGCAGGGCGGGATCAAGGCGGTGCTCCAGTCGGGCACCAAGAAGATGTTCGTCGGCACGGCGGCAACCGTGCAGGAAATGGCCAACGACTTTACGTGGACATCGATCACGACCGGCAAGGCGTGCCCCTCAACCGATAACTGGTCTTTCGTCCAGTACGGCAACAAGCTGCTGATGACCAACACAGCCGATGGGCTGCTGGATTATGACCTCGAAACCCCTGCCGGTGTGGCGGCGGTGTCGGGTGCCCCGAAGTTCCGGTACATCTTCAACCTGTTCGAGACGGTGGCTGGCCTTTACAGCGACGGCGATTCCCGCCTGATGCGCTATTCGGCCCCGGGTGGCTATACCAATTGGACAACCGCTGGCGCGGGCTATCAGCCCTTTGCAGACGGCGAGGAACTGATGGCCGGGGGTGAACTCTCCCAAGGCTATGCACTCGTCCTGCAACGCAAGGCAGTGCACTTGCTGACGCGAACCGGGGATCGACGCATCTTTGCCCGCAACAAGCTAGCGGATGGGGTTGGATCGGTTAACCCCTGGAATGCGGTCTTTGTGAACGGTGCGGGGTATTTCATCGATACGGACGGTTTCAAGCGGGCAAGCCCGGAAGGCGTGGTAAACATCGGTGAGAACAAGGTCAGCCGGACCTTTATCGAAAGCCTTGTGGGTGATCTTTCGACCATTCAGGGCGTCTACGACCCAACCTATAAGCGCATTGTGTGGCGCTATCAGGAGAAGGCCAACAATTCGACCACCATCTTTGAAAAGCTGATCACGCTGAACCTCAACAGCGGTGAATTTGTCACCGTAGCAACGCAGACCAGCGGACTGTTTCAGTCGGCATTACCGGGATACACGGCGGACAATGCCAGTGCGATCGGTACGGTGGACACGGCCCCCTATGGCCCTGATAGCCGGTTCTGGGTCGGTGGTGACGAAGCGTTGCTCGGGATCGACGCCAGCTATAAGCCGGGGTTCTTCGGCGGTGCCAATCTTGCCGCCACGCTCGATACGTCAACGCTGATGAGCGAAACCGACGATGTGGTGACACGGGTTACGCCGGTAACTGACTCTGCCAATGTCACGGTGGCCATCGGAACGCGCAAAGCCCTGTCCGACACGGTGGCATGGGGCACGGCGTATGCCAAGAATGCATCTGGCTGGTGTCAGGCGCGGTCGCGCGGCAAGTGCAAGTCGGCGCGGATGAGCATCGCGGCGGGTGAATCGTGGACCTTTGTGCGCGGCATTGACTTTCCGAATGCGGTTCCGGGAGGGCGGCGATGACCGTTTTCCAAAGCCAGAACGGGCGCGAACTCTTTGCCCATGTGATCCTCAGTGGGACAAGCGCCACAACGATTATCAGCGCGACGACGACGACCGGCCCGCTGCGGGTTGAGTATGTGCGCTTGGCCGAAGTCGCGGCGGGCACGCCCACGGTTATTCTCGACATTTACGATGGCTCTACGGCGTACAAAATCCGGGGCACGCTGGCGATGGTGGCAAATACGCCGTCGATCGACAGCAACCCGATCCTGCTTGAGCCGGGGGAGTCGTTGCGGGCAACGGCAAGCGCGGCCAATCAGGTGCATGTGACGGCGTTCTATACACAGCCAGTGTTCGCGCAAGCAAGGTGATGCTCCAACCCCTGCCACCGTCCCGCGTCCTGCACGAGTGGGGCGAAATCAGTCGTGGACTAAAACAGGCCATCAAGCGCGACCCCAAGGCCAACTGGCTCGACATGCTCGGCATGGCGATCAGTGGGCAAATGCAATTCTGGCGCTGTAGCGGCCCGTCTGACGGGTTCCTCGCTACGGAGGTGCAGCGCTTTGCCGGAACCCTAAAACGGGCGCTGGTGATCGTCTACGCGGGCGGGTTGGGCAATGGCCCCGACGACATGCGGGCAATGATGGAAATCATCGAATTAGTTGCGCTGAAATCGAAGTGCTCGGAAGTGCGCTTTGAAGGCCGGAAGGGCTGGCGGCGCGTGTTTCACGACTATCAGGCGACATGCGGCGACGATGGCCGGTGGCGGTTCAGAAAGGCTTTGACATGAGCGGTGGTTCAGGCGGTTACGACGCTAAAAAGACCGGCAGCGCACTCGGCACGCAGCTTCAGAGCTATGTGAAGGGCAAGGCCCCGGCACCGAGCGCAGGCACCACAGGCGGCATTGCGAGCCTGATGGGCGCGGCCAATAACCCCGATTACAACGCGGGCATCCAAGGCGCGATCAAGTCCTACGCCAACACGGCTGCGGGCAATAACATCGGCGTCAACGCTCCAGGCTATCAGGCGGTGCGCAACGGCATCCGCTCCGATGTCATGGGCGATGTAAACTCCTCCATCGGGGCTTCCGGGCGCTATGGCTCGAATGTGCAGGTGGCCGACCTCACCGACCAGTTGACCAACAAGCTCGGCGGGCTGGACATGGCGCAGTACAACAGCGGGCTTGACCGGCAGGCGCAGGCGGCGGGGATGCTCCCGGCGTTGCAGACCGCATCGACACAGCCGGGGCTGACACAGCTTACGGCGGGTCAGGTGCAGGACACGGCCAATAACGCGGACTTCAATCGCTTCCTCCAGCTTTTGCAGGCGAACAATTCATCGCAGGGCACGGCGGGGATGAAGGCTGAGACCCCCTGGTGGATGTCGGCACTTTCTTTGGCCGGGCAGTTCATATGAGCGTCGCTGGCACATCTTGGAGGCACGTATAATGGGCTTCGCATCTATGCTTCTGGGTGAAAAGAACCCTTTCGCGCAGTGGGTCACTGAAAATCAGAACAAGATCGGTGCCGTTGGTGCAGGTTTTGCCGCAGGACCAGACTTTGGCGCGGGCCTCTCCAACGCCGCACAGTATGCCGCACAGGCCGCACCGCTCGATGCCACGGCTGCACTTCAGCGCAAGGCCGCAGCCGAACAGGAAAAGCAGCAGACCGCAACCGATCTGTGGATGCAAAATAACTACCCGCAGTATGTGGGCCTTCCCGGCGATATGGGGATCAAACTCGCACTCGCGGCAGAAGAGCAGAAGCAGAAGCCGCAGGGTGGTGACGGCTTTACCCTCGGAGAGGGCCAGATCCGCTATGACGCATCGGGAAACCCCATTGCTCAAGGCCCGACCGCACAGCCGGAAATGCAGCCGGGCATGATGCTCGGGCCGGATGGGAAAACCCATGTCCCCGTTCCGGGTGGCAAAGAAGCATTCGACCGCGCCGATGCACTGTGGAAGGAATACCAGGCGGCAGAGCCGGTTAAGTCCTATCAGATGGTGCGAAACGGTTACGAAAAGCTCCGCTCGGCATCGCAGCTAAACAATGGCGCTGGCGATGTGAGCATGATCTTCGCCTATATGAAGATGCTAGACCCGACCTCCGTTGTCCGTGAAGGCGAATTTGCCACGGCAGAGCAGACTGGCGGCATCCCCAGCCAGATCAGCAACCTCTACAACAAGCTGCTGAATGGTGAACGGCTTACCCCTGAACAGCGGCAACAGTTCGTGCAGGCGGGTGACGGCCTCTATCAGGAGGCGCAGCAGAACCTTACGCAGGCAAATGAGCAGTACGGTGGACGGGCGAAGACTTGGGGTGTTGACCCTTCCGGCATCGTGACCGCCCCGGAGACATACGCCCCGCTGACGTTCGGGGCTCCCAAGACCAAGACCATCGGGGGCAAGACCTTCGTTCAGGATGCAAATGGCGATTGGTACGAGCAGTAAATGGCAACAAAAGTCACAGACCCCGCCCTGCTTGCTCAACTTAACGGCAGCGCGCCAGCCCCGGCTGCAGGTGGCCCGGTCAAGGTCACGGACCCTGCTACCTTGGCCATTTTGAACGGCGCGGGCGCTGCCGACAGCGCAAATTGGGAACGCAACATTCTGCTCCCCCGAGAGGTCAACAAGACGACCGGGGAAAGCCGCCTCGCCATGCCGGGCATTGTGCAGGGTGCGATTGATGCTTTCATGCTCCCCGGCGATGTCTATGCGGGCAAAGTCGATCCCATGTCGGATGAAGGCATTGCGCGCGGGCTTGGCTTCGCCACCACGTTTGGCCCCGGCGCGCTCGGGATGGGCCGCATTCGTGCGCCGATCCCGAAATATGCCAAGAACCTTGGCCGGGCGCTGAAAGACGACGCAATCAATCCCGCGCGCATCGGCGCTGAGCTTGGAACGCTTGGGCCGGATGCGATGCTAATGGACCTTGGGCCGAACCTACAGGCGCAAGCCGGGGCATTGGCGGGCCTTCCTGGGGCAGGACAGCGGATCATCCGTGGGGCCGTAGAGACGCGGGCGGGCGCTGCTGCAAAGAGCGGGCGTGTGGCTGGTGACGTTGCCGCAACAATCGGCACAGGACCGGATCTCGACCTTCTCAAGCAGCAGGTTTTGACGGCACAGTCGCAGGCGGCAAAGCCGCTCTATGATGCTGTGCGGGATATCCAGTTGCCGGTTGAGGGCAACTTCAAATTCGTGTTGCAGACCCCAATGGGTAAGCAGGCTTTCCGCGATGCTGCCAAGATGGCCGCTAACGATGGTGTGCAGGTTGACGGGCTGACTGTTGGCATCGTGGACTACGCAAAGCGAGCGCTTGACGATATTGCTCAGAGCGCCGCGCGAAAGGGCAACAATAATGAAGCCCGGCAAGCGCGTGACCTCGCCAATATTCTAAAGGCGGAGGCCGACAAGGTGGTCCCCGACTATAAGAAGGCGCGTGAGGCGTTCGCCGGTCCCGCCGCAGTTCTCGATGCTATGGATGAAGGGTTCAATGCCTTTGGCAAGGATACCACCCCCGCACAGCTTCAGCGCTCACTTACCGAAATGACGCCAAGCGAGCGGCTTGCGTTCCTGCCAGGTGCGCAGGCGTGGGTCGAGAGCCAGATGGGCAACGCGGTCAATGACCCCGCCGCTCTCCGCAACATGTTCCGCAAGGGCTGGAACGAACAGAAACTCCGCATCATCCTTGGCGATGACGTAGCGGACGACCTGCTGAAGCGTATCGACCGCGAACTGACCTACGGCAAGACGACCAACGCCGTTGTTGGAAATTCCGAGACGGCGAGGCGCGCGGCTGCAATGGGTGAAGTCGCGCCGGAAACGGCAAGGCTCGGAAGCGTCGGGCTTACAGGCATCATCCTAAGCGCCTTCAACAAGGCCCGCGTTGTCCTGAGCGGCGTGAAGCAGCCGAAGGTCAATTCAAAGATGGCCGAGGCTTTGACCTCAACAGCTGCAACCCTTGATCCGACCATTCTCGCTGAAATCGCCAGGTCCATGAAGCCCCCCTCGATGGCAGCTTCAGGCGCAAACATTGGCGCAAGGGCTATTGGTTCCGGTGCGTCGAATCGGGCGGTTCAGCAGGCTCCGTGGAATCCTCTCCTCCCAAAGCTATCCATGTGAAGAACAGGATGACGCCGGGGAGCAGGGCGCACACTAGAACAATCCAGCCCGCCGCGAAGTAGATCCAGTGGGTAAAGGTATACCAGAACCCTCCTGCCCATATGCCTGCCAATGTCGCTAGCCAGCGGAATGGTCGGCTCGACATTACCTTGAGACGACGACTGCCACGCAAGCGGTACTCATGCGATGGCAGGTCGATCTGTTTCGGCATCTAGTTCCCTAGCCCCAAGTCTGTGGGGGTTTCATCTGGGGCACACTTCTCAAAGAAAACCGTGTTCATCGCCACAACGAAGCTGGGGCCATCCTCCGGGCCGTCAAGTGTCGTTGGCGAACTGAACATAACGCCTGTAGCGGATTCGCCGCAGCTAAGCCCACGGGCCTCAATGCCGGTGCCCACGCCAAACGTCCCGCACGATGTTTTCGTGCCGTCCGCATCGATGAAAACAACCGTCATCGGGTCTGGGATCTCGAGTTTTGTGCCATCGCGAGAAACCAATTCGCAAGCCATTGCGGGGTTCGCCATCAAGGCGAGCAAAGCAATCGTGATCTTAAGCATACTTCCCTCCAAGCAAGGCACCTTACATGGCCCCTGTCAATCTCGATAGCAAGAGCCTGGATCAGCTTGAGCGCCTTGTCGCGACTGAAGTTGACCACCGCTTGGCTTGGACACATCCCGAGGATTATGCCGCTCAGGTCAAGGGCGTTGTAGACACGGTACTAAACCGGGTCGCATCCGGTAAGTGGGGCGACAGCATCGCGAGTGTTGCGAACGCAAAAAATCAATTTTCTGCGATCAACGGGCCAAAAAACAAGAAGTATACGGTTTACGGCAGCGTCGATTCCGTGCCGGATAGCGTTGTCCCCCCCTATATGCGGAACATCGTATCCAGTTGGGTACAGGAACGGGCAATGGGTGCCCCGGATAGCGTCAATGGTGGGCTGAACTACGCTAACCCTGGATACTCGGACAAAAAGAACCTCGGGTGGATCAACGCGCTTGACGGTCCAAAACTTGGCTACGGGGACAGCACGCATTTTCACGGTACGGTCAAGGGGCTAACTCCGGTACGCAGCACGGTGCGGTTGGGGCCGGAAGGCGCTCCCTATCCGTCTCAGAAACCCGCCATTGTCAAAGCGCAGCAAAGCGCCCGAAGTGCAGACTACAGCTACCTGCCAATGCAGCCTCTGGGTGGCTCCCCGTCCCCGCGTGGCATCTCAGCCGGTGGATATGCACTAGGCAAGTCAGTGCCCGCTGATATGTCGGTCACGCCGAACATCAACGGCACCAGCAACCAGCCGATCCCGAGCAGCGCATACACCGACGCCCGCCGCTCGCTGTTCGGTAACCAGCCTATCGCGGAAACTGGCCTCGCAAATGACACCATGAACCGTGGCGGATCGTTCGCGCCCTACACGCTGCCGAACATGCCGCCGTGGATGGTATCGAAGCCGAACCCCGTCCCGTATTCTCCCACAATGCCGGTAGGCGGACCGGGCACGTTCGGCGGTGGCGCAATGCCCGGCGCTGATCCTGCTGTTCCATTGCCGCGCCCCCGCCCCGCAACACCAACCTCAGTCGCGGAAACAGCGCCCGTACCGATGCCGCGCAATGCGCGCCCCGCCTCACAGCCTGCCGCCAAGCCCGCTGCCGCAAAGCAAATGACAACCATCAACGGCAAGCCTTTCGAGGTCGGGAGCCTGCACAAGGTTGCCGGGGACGTTGTGAAAGTCGTCATCGGCCCGGATGGCAAGGGCAAGACGCAAAAGATCGACGCGGGCCTCATAGATCAAGCGGGCGATAATAGCATCGTCGGCGGCTTGGTGGACAAGGGCTGGCAGAGTGCGGTCCAGACGGCCAAGGCCGATGCGGCGCAGGTCGGGGGCGCGGTTGTCGCTGATGTCGGTGCCAAGGCTAAAGAACTGACCAATCAGGCTGGCTCATTCCTGACCAACCTATTCGGTGGTGGCAACAAGCCTGCTTCGCAGCCCGCAACTGTACAGCCCGCTCCCCGCACCGCGACCCCCACATTCCAGCAAGGGATGCTTGGCCGGGCTAGTGCAGCGCCCGCCGCAGTGGCCCCCAAGACCCCCGTAAACCCTCTCACCGGCTTCGGCGGCATGACGGGCACAGCACCCCGACCAGCAGCCGCGCCGGTTTCAGTAACCCAAGCCGCTCCGGTCACGCAGTATCGCCAGATCGTAAACCCCGCCTACCTCGACTATATGAACGCGCAGAAGGCGAACGTGATGGCCGGGGCTGGCATGCTCGGATCGGCCAAGAATGTCCCGTATTCCCCCTTTATGCCAACGGGTGGGCCGGGAACGTTCCCTGTTGCACCCAACACCGCCAAAGCTCCTCCCCCGCCGCAGTACATCCAACAGGCGTACACGGTGCCGGTGGTGCAGCCCAAGATTGCCCCGCAGCCCATCGTCCAGGCTGTCGGCATGCCCACGCAACTGCCTATGCCGTCCGCAGGTGGCTACAGCCTCAACCCGACGCTCTCAATGTTCGGGCAGCAAGGGTTCCAGCACAACGGCTCCAGCCTCCTGCCAGCGGCCTACACATCGGGCGGGTATCGGTTCGACAAGACCGGCACGCAGATCGGACGCGACTATCGATACCGCGCCGAACCGGGTTCACGCGGCACGGCGGCGGGGTCCGACAATAACTCCAAATTCGAGACGACTGCCATTCAGCGGGCCAATTACGACCGCCAAGGCATCAGCTATTAAGGAGGCCAGTAAGTGCCAAAATCTGCCTATTCCGACTGGTCAACGACAGCGGCCAGCAACACCGATGTGGGTGGCATCAACATTGACGAAGGCTGCGCTATGGCGGGCCTTAACAATGCGATGCGCGAAATCATGGCCCAGCTCAAAACGGCGGGCTTTGTCTCGGCGTCGGGCACGCTGGCAGATCCGAACGCTGACCGGGTTGTATTCTGGGACGATAGCGCGGGCGGGTTTGCATACCTGACCATCGGATCTGGCCTCGATATCAGTGGCACCACGCTCCGCAAGTATGAAACCATCATTGTGGCGGTGTCGGACGAGACTACGGCCATCACCACCGGAACGGCAAAAGTCACGTTCCGCATGCCGTTTGCCATGACGCTTACCGATGTGCGGGGTTCGCTGGCTACTGCCTCTTCGTCAGGCATCCCGACCTTCGATATCAACGAAGGCGGCACGACCATCCTCTCAACCAAGCTTACGATTGACGCCAACGAATTGACCTCGACTACGGCGGCAACGCCTGCGGTTATCTCGGATACGACGCTGGCTGACGACGCCGAAATGACCATTGATATTGATGTGGCAGGGACCGGGGCGAAGGGCGCGAAAGTGGCCCTCATCGGATACCGCACATGAGCGTAACGCTGATCAATTCGTTTGCGTTCGGCACAACCGCTCCGAACATTACGTATAACGACACTGTCCAATCCGCCACGACCAGCGCAACCAGTTTCACCAACACCCATAACGGGGGCGTGCGAACCGGGCTATGGATTGTCACGGTGGCCTACCGAAAGGCGTCATCTGGGACCAACTCGGACCCGACCTCCGTTACGCTGGCAGGGACCGCGCTTACCAAAATGCACGGCGCGTCTTTGGGCGTGAACGGCAGGCAGGGGGTGAGCATCTGGATAAGCACCACCAACATCACCACGGACGGAACCGATGACGTTGTGGTTTCCACCTCGACATCAAATGACCGCTGCACAACGTCGCTTTACAAAGTCGGCAACATTCTTGCCCCCGGCACGACCATTGACCGAACATCGGATACGGGCGCGGCGCTAAACCTGAACAACAACAGCGCCACAGGCGGGGTGGTTATGGTTGCGGTGGGCGCGAACGGCGACCCAACGGCGTTCACTTGGACGGGATTGACAGAAAATAGCGATGTCAACCCCGGTGGGTCTGCGTTTCAGGTTAGCTCCGCATCAGCGGCCTTTTCAACATCCGGCACCAAGACAATTTCGGCAACGTCCGGGGCGACTGAGTCCATCGGGCTCATTGTCTCTGTCAGCTAAGCACTCCCCACATTCAAAGGAAACCTGATGAACGCCGCGTTCTACAACGCCATCCGCAAGCTATTTGACGGCAGTCTGAGCCAAGAGCAGGTGAACGGCTTTGAGGTGATCGGAGAGGCGTGGGACAAGGCCGGGGACGGCAACCTGCGCAATCTGGCTTATATCCTCGCGACCGCCTACCACGAGACCGCCCGCACAATGCAGCCTGTGCGTGAAACCCTTGCGGATACCGATGCCAAGGCCAAGGCGCGGCTTACGAAGGCGTGGAAGGCTGGAAAACTCGCGTGGGTCAAGTCTGACTATTGGTCGGGCGGGTTCTTCGGGCGCGGGTTCGTACAGCTTACCCACAAGGCCAATTACCTCAAGGCGGGGCAGAAGCTTGGCCTCGACCTTGTGGCTGACCCATCAAAAGCAATGGTGCCAGAGGTTGCCGCGCTGATCCTGGTGCGAGGGTGCCTTGAAGGCTGGTTTACCGGCAAGAAGCTTTCCGACTTCCCCAGCGATTTCATGTCCGCGCGCTCGGTCGTCAATGGATCTGATCGGGCGCTGCTGATCGCTGGCTATGCGTATACGTTCCTAAATGCACTGGAAGTCTCAAAGGAGCCCGCCAAGCCCTCTCCCGCACCGATCCCGCCTGCACCCGCTCCAAAGCCGCCAGTGGGGCTGTGGCAGGCGCTGTGGGCTATCGTCATCGCCATCATCGAACGCATCACGAAAGGCAAATCGCAATGATGCTACGGGCGCTTGTTGCCGCCGTCCAAGGCCAGCATTCATCCGGCCCGCGACGGGTAAATTTACGCTCAAACCGCTCTAGTACGTCACTCATTGGGAAAGGATAATCCGTTGCCGCACTTTATGCAAACTATCTTCGAGTTTCTAACCAGATTTCGTACGTGGGTTTTCAACCTTGCCTTCGCGCTCCTGCTGTTCATCCCTGACATTCTGAACGCCCCCGAGGTTATCGCTGTGATCCCGGTCGGCTATCAGAAGTACGTCATTGCGGCGGCGTTCCTCGTGAACATCTGGCTGCGCCCGCGCCCGGCTGTGATGAAGAAGGATTTGTGATGAACTGGTCCTGTCTGCTTGCACCCGGCGACTGCATCAATACCGTCATCGCCTCGTGGATTGCGTGGTTCCCGTTCGGCATCGAAGGCGTCAAGGCGACCGTGTGGATGATCGTGGGCGCTGTCCTTGGCCGCTTGGGCGTGGCTGCTGTGATTGGCCTCGGCATTGCGCTCAAGGTCGCAAACGTCAAAGCCGTACCCACCGCAGAGCAGTACCCTCACCCCGATATCAAGCCAGTGGGGAAGAAGAAGGGGCTTTGGAAGTAGCTGGCGGGCTAGGGCTTCAGTCCCTTTCGGGCACCTAGCATAGCTCTCGTCGTTTCAAGACGGATACGGCCTGAAGGTTCACCGCGGTCGCCGCCAGCCCCCAATTAGTACCAGACTCCCCGCGTTATTTCAAGACCACCGGACCCGAAATCAGCTAATATCCTCTGATAACCAGGGGAGCCAAAATGAACGAACACAACCCACCGAAGGAACGCCGCATGGCCACAACGCCTGAACTGCTCACTGAAGCCGCCAACGCATTTGCCGAAGCTGAAGCCGCAACCCGGAAGCTTGCCCGCGTTGCCGCGAAGGTCGTCAAAGGCGTCATTGCCAATGGGGATGCGGCCTCACTCGGTGCCCTTGGTCAATTGCAACTCCAGCACGAAACCAAGATGATCACCCACCAGATCGCCTATGACATCGTGACGTTCCACAAGCACCTTATCGAGACTGCCGCGCTTGCTGGCATCCCCGATGAGCTTCCGCCGCCCTCGGGCGATGACGACATCGTAGTCTATTCCACGGGGCGCTAAAATGAACGGCTACGATGTGGGGTTTGCCATCGGCCTTATCCTTGCCCTTGGAATGACCTTTGGTCACAAGCGGGCATGGGTCTGGCTAGGGGTATGGGCGGCTAGCTATGTCGCTTCAACCATCTATCACCGGATGGGATGGCCTTCCCCCATTGTAGCTGGCAGCGCTCTCGATATCGCCTGCGCCTATGCAATCTACATCTACGGCAAGACACGCTGGGAGATGGTTGTCGGGCGGCTGTTCCAAGCCATGCTGGGGATCAACATCATCTTCTATGCGGCAACGATTCAGGCGGACGCATGGGGCCTAACGGTCACGCCCGCGTCACAGGCCCATAACGCGTATGCGCTTATGCTCGACCTACTCAACATCGCTGTCCTGATTTGGATCGGGATCAACGGCGAGAAGGAGGAGCTTGATAACTGTCACTCCCAACCTCCTCCTTCTCGCCGTGGTCTTCGTGGCGCTATCCAGGCTTTCCAGCGTCAAAGAGCGCATCCTCCGTTCTGGAGGCACTAATGATGGAAAACCTCGCATCAAGCGAAATCGCCAAGGGGATTAGCGCCTTTGGCGGTGCCGCAGCTGCTCTCCTCTATACCCCTCCAAAGACCCGCGCCGAAGCCGCGCGCCGCTTCTTCTTTGCATGGTTCATCGGCTATATCGGATCTGATGTGATCCGGGAGGAATTTCTGCACTGGCCGGATCGGGGGCAGAACGGCGCTGCCGCTGCCGCCCTCGTTGCTCTCGCCTGCTGGACCTTATGGGGCGCTGTTATCAAGGCAGTGGTCAAGCTTCTGGAGATGTGGAAGCCGAAGGGGTAGGGTCACTTATCGGCCATGAAATAGCCGTCCGGGTCAACCCGCGTCATGCTCGGTTCTGGCCCTGCCTCGTAGTCAAGAGGATATCCGCGAACTAGGTCAGCAGCGGCGTCGTGGAAAGCGCGGGCCTCATCAAGCATTCCGACTGCGCGATCAATCATGCGTCGGGCCACATAGAGCGCCACAACAGAACCAAGCCCGGATGCAAGGCCAACATATCCAAAGATTTCGCCGCTCATATCCTCTCCTCCGCCGAAACCAGCAGCGCTATAGACACAAGGCAACCTATCGCTGGTGTGGGGTTGCTCATGGGGTGGGCTTTCTTTTTGGACGCCTAACGACCCGGCTGGCCCCGAAATAACGAAGATACTGCGGAAATTCTGTGATCTTGGTTCCCTGCGGCATCAGACGATACGTAATTTGATTGAGGCCCGGCGCTTTCATTCTCGGGAAAAGGGAGACGTATCGGGCGCTTGGCGGCGTGTGGAATAGGCGCATTAAAGCCTCGGCGCCTGAGCAAGAGTACCGGCCCATCATGTCCCCTCCTTCGCCCGGAGGACGGCTGGCATTGGCGGCAAGCGCGTCCAGTGGGTGTGATAGCCGGGCCAGCCGCCAAGGTAGACCGGCCCAAACGTTTGACCGTCAACGACGATGGGATATCCGATGCCAAGGTCTAGCGGGCTACCGACATAGGGCGCCTCGCCAAGCCAGTCCGTGCCGGTCCAACACCACCACAGCACATCGCCATCGTCCTCAGACCATGCGTTCAGCGGCAGCGCTTCCTCCGGCCCCGTCAGGGCCTCTACGCGAGAGAGGAGGGTCATGGGTGGGGATCATCCTTCTTCGGTGCGCGGGCGGCAGCGGCATCCCGGAGGCCCTGAATGTAGCAGTCCGCAGCTATGTTGCTGATCGGACGCCATTGTGCCTCAAGTGCCAGCGGCTTAGTCCGGCGAAACGCTAGTTCGGACAGCACGAACGGAACGGCAGTGCTGACCTCCACTTCGCGGTAAGTCGCGGCCATTAGTTCATCGTGCTTGGCTTTAGCTTCGGCATCGCTCACGGCTTCGTTCCTTTCAGTGCGCGGATGGCGGCGGTGTGAACCATCGTCGGGTCTTCAGCCTCAAGAATGGCTGCTGCCATCTCCAGCCCCTCATCGCGGGCGGTGGCGATACGGGCCTCGGCGGCTTCGGCGCGGTCCTTCCATACTTGCCAGTGCCGCCACTGCATGTTGCTGTCGGCTATCGCCGCATCCCGCTCCTGCGCGACACACTGGAGGGCGGTGGCGGCTTGGGTCAGGATGCTGTGACCAGCAGCGGTTATGCCCTCGTCCTCCTGCCGCCCCCATTCGGCCAAGTCCGACACGAGCCC
>Ga0208916_10000348_pt1 | contig 22262 bp, 39 predicted proteins | sample DEB19_08_DNA_5_FD_184523 | JGI IMG/M metagenome (GOLD analysis project Ga0208916, IMG submission 184523) | Aqueous microbial communities from the Delaware River and Bay under freshwater to marine salinity gradient to study organic matter... | ecosystem: Environmental > Aquatic > Marine >... | reverse complement strand
GGAAGCGCAGCGCCGCCGTGAAGCCCCGACGCCCGAAGCGCCGCGCCCGCCCGCCGAGCCGACGCTCGGCCAAGGCTTCGAAGATGTGCCGCAGAATCGCCCGGGCGGCCCGGGCACCCCACTGGGTGACCTGACTCCCGACTGGGAGACGGCGCCCGGCGCCATGCCGCCGCGCGAGCAGGGCATCGACCCCGCCGGCATGGTGCGCGCGGTCGACGAGGCCGAACCGCTGCCGCAAGGCATTCCGCAGCGCCCCGGTGCGCAGATCCCGCTGGCCGAAGAGAGGCCGTTGGGCGACCTCACGCCCGACTGGGAGACCCAACTTGGCGCTGACGGCGCGGGCGGCCGCGGCGCCGAGCCCGGCCTGGTGCCCGCCTTGGGCGAGGAAGCCCCGACCACCGGCACGCGGGTCGACATGCGCACGCGCGCGGGCCAGGAGATCCCCGCTGTGCCCGGCCGCCCGGATCTGCCCGACACGCTGACTGTGGGCGGCCCCGCCGAGTCCGCGGCCACGGCGGCCGACAACGCCGCCATGGTGACGCCCGGCGCCATCGAAGCCCGCCGGCAACAGGGCATGGCCGCCGTGGAGCGCGCCGCTGCGGCCGAGCGCGCCGAGCCGGTGCCGGTCGGCGAGGCCACCGAGCTCACGCCCGAGACTGCGCGCCCGGCGCCGGAGATGCCCGACGAGCCGATCCCGGTTGGCGAAGCCACCGAGATCACCCCGGAGAACGTCAGGCCCGCCCCCGAGGTGCGCGAGCACCCGGAGGTGGCCAAGATCCGCCAGGAGATCGCCAAGAAGCGCGAGGCCGAGGCCAAGAAGCAGGCCGCGGCCGACGAGCTCCGCGCCGCCGCGGCGGCAGAGACCGACCCCGAGGTCAAGGCCGCGCTGATCAAGCGCGCCGACGCGATCGCGCCGGCCAAGAAGCAGGAGAAGGCGAATGACGCTGCCAGCGAGCCAGTGGGCACCGACGGTGTACGGAAAGAAGCCGGTCAAGAAGGCGTACAAGAAGGCGGTAACGCCGGCGCCCAAGCCCCGAAAGGCGGCGAAGAAGCGCTGAGTCTGGACTTCCCGAAGATCGAAGAGGGCCTGCTGGATCTCCAGCAGCGCGCCGCCGAGCGCACTGCGCCGCCCCCGCCGCCCAGCCCCCGCGGCCGCCGTCAGGTACGCCGCGCGCTGGAGCGGGGCATCGCCGAGGGCACGCTGGACAAGGATGGCGCCAGCCTAGCCCTGTGGGCGCTGGACCGCAACGAGAACCTTGCTCGCGGCTTGCGGCTGGAAGTGCTGCGGCCCGAGGCGGGGCCATCCGGGAACGGGTCTTACAACTCGGCCACGCGGATCGTCAAGCTGTTCCAAGGCAACGACAACCCGCAGACCGCGATGCACGAGATCCTGCACCACGCCGAGCGCATGATGCCGGAGGCTGTGCAGCAGGGCATCTACCGTGCCTGGCAACGTGCACTGAAGGTCAAGATGGAAGGCGCTACGCCAGAACGCCGCGCGGCGATGGAGGCGTTGAACCGGGTCTCCAGCAACGACATGACCGCGCTGGACGCGGTGGAGCGCGCGTTCAAGGAAGGGGTGCTGGCCGAGAGCGACTACCAGTACGTGAACCCCACCGAATACTGGGCCGTGAACGGCGCACGCATCATGCACGAGCGGTTCACCGGCCGAGGCAGCTGGCGTGCGCAGGCCCGCCAGTGGATGCGTGAGATGATCGAGCACGTCAAGGAAACTGTCGGGGTGCGTTCTGACTCTCCGCTGCTGAAGGCTCTCAACGAGATGCTGGACCCAAAGAAGAACCTCGGCGTGCAGCGCTCACCGACGATGATCAAGAACCGCCCTGAAGGTGGGGATTCACTAACATCGACTAGGCAACGAAAATGAGCGCTCCGGACACTCATGAGCAAGGCCACCAAATGGTGCACACTCGTCACGAGGATCCTATCGGGCTGAAGGTCTCCCGGGAGATTCCGTTGCCTTGGCTGGTGGGCATCGTCGCCGCCGGCTTCCTGCAGGCTGCGCTCGTCTACTACAAGCAGGACGCGCAGGCCGAAGCGATCGTGAAGCTCACGAAAGAGGTGCAGGGGCTTACGGCGGCGCTGAGCGGCAAGGACTTGAAGGACTTGGAGCACGACATCCGGATCGCCGACTTGCAGACGCGGATGACTGATGTGCAAACCCGCCTGTCGGCCGTCGAGCTACGGCTGCAAGGCTTGAAGAAGTGAAAGGACGCGCATGAACCCGACCACCCCCGAGAACATTGCCAACTCCCTGAAGATGTACAGCACGTGGGTGGCTGCGGCCATCATGTTCATCTTCGGCTGGTGGGTGCAACTGCCGGTGGAACAGCAACAGCAGATCCTGACCCAGTGGCCGGCGCTCAAGTACTACGCGCCCATCTTCTCGTTCGCCGTCTGGTACGCCGCGCGGGTCGCGTCGCAGAACAAGCCCGACACCTCGCTGCTCGACAAGAACGAGCCTCTGACCGGGCCGCAGATCGGTGTGGCGAGCCTGACGACACCTCCGCCCGCACCGGCGCCCGACACCACTGGCACGGTGTCGCTGAAGCTCACCGCTAGCGAGATCGCGGCGATTCTCAACGCCGCCGAAGCGCTCAAGAAGCAGGCCCCGTGATGACGTTCGACGAAGCCTTCCAGCGGCTCATCGGCCACGAGGGTGGCTACGTCAACCATCCGGCAGACCCGGGCGGCGAGACGAAGTACGGCATCAGCAAGCGCAGCTACCCCGGCGAGGACATCAAGAACCTGACCCTCGACCGCGCAAAGCAAATCTACAAGCGCGACTTCTGGGGGCCGGCGGGCTGCGAAACGGTGCCTGACGGCATTCGCTTCGACCTGTTCGACATGGCCGTCAACTCTGGCGTCAAGGCCGCGGTGCGCACACTGCAACGCGCGGTTGGAGAGATGCCTGACGGAGTGCTCGGGCCGCGGACGCTCCAAGCGATCCAGAGCGTCGCCGCGCTTCGGCTTGGCGTGCGGTTCAATGCGCAGCGGCTGGTCTTCATGGCCAGCCTGCCCAACTGGCCCGCCTTCGGACGCGGGTGGGCCAATCGCATCGCGTCCAACCTGATGGAACTCTGAAAGGACACCTGTGAAAAGACTCAACCTGTACCTTGCACTCGTGCTGGCCTTCATGCTGGCCGCGTGCTCCAACCTGGGCGTGCAAGCGCCGGCCACCTTCAACCAGAAGGTGCTCGCAGCCCACGGCACGGTCACCGCCATCGCCAACACCGCCAGCACGCTGCGCGCCTCCGGCAAGCTCTCCGATGCCGACCGCGACAACATCGTCTCGACGCTGCGCAGCGCCGAGGCGGGCATCGACCTGGCCGTGCTGACCTTCAAGACCAATCCGCAGGCCGGCGGTGACAAGCTGACGGCCACCATCACCGTGCTGACCGCACTCCAAGCCTACCTGGCGACGAAAGGATCGACGCAATGAACGCAGCCGCCCTCGTGGGCCTCTCGTTGCAGCTGCTGACGCAGTTGCAGACCTACCAACTGGCCATCGCCAAGGCGCAAGCCGAGGGCCGTGACGTGACGGACGAGGAACTCGCCGCCGCGAAGGCCCAAGCGCAGGCCGCCATCGACGCGCTGGAGAAGCAAGCATGAAGACCTGGCTCATCGGAATCGCACTCGCCCTGCTGGCCGTCTTCGCCGCGCCGGTGCTGGCGCAGACCGCACCCAACACTGCGACGATCACCTTCAGCGCGCCAACCGCGCGTCTGGACGGTACGGCCATCACCGGCGCGCTGTCCTATGGCGTCTATCAGGGCGTGAAGGGGCAGCCGAAGACCAAGGTGGGCACCATCGCCACAACCACCGGGCAGATCACGACGGGGCTGCTCGGGGGCACCGAATACTGTTGGCAGGTGTCAGCCCAGGAGGCCGGGGGTCCCGAGAGTGCACTGTCGAACGAGGCGTGCAAGGCATTCCCGCTCTCGCCGGCCACCGCGGTGACGATCACGGTTCAGTAGCGTCGGCTTCCTTGACCAGAGAAAGGCCCTGCGGGGCCTTTTTCCATGGCGCTTCCAGTACCTTGAAGCACGAGCGTGTCTCGCTGACGAGGTAGCGCGTAGCGCGGCCGCCGAGCCGCGTCGCGGCAGCCGCCAGGGCCTTGGCCTCCGCTGGCGTCACAACGACCCATTGGCCGCGATCCATGGCCCGCACCATCTTCTCGTGCTTGCCGGGCCGGTAGCGCGCCGGCGCGGGGCCGGAGCGGACCTGGGGACGCTCCGATCGGAGCCACACATCTTGCAGCTTGGCGCTCATCGCTTCGCTTCCTTGTAGAGATCCTCGCCATGCAGCCATGCGTTGATGCGCTTGGCGATGATGCCTGCCGGATAGCAGACGGCTTCCTCTTCCAGATCGCCAGGACTGCACCAGAGATCCCTGCGTTGCCGGCGAGCGTATGCGAATGCCGCGTGCACGGACTCGTGCGTGACGATCTCCATGTTGAGGTGCCCGAGCACCAGACCCATGACCGCGAAGTACCGCGGATCGCACATCAAGGTCGAGCGCTCGCGGCCATCTGGCAGAACGCTGATGAGCTCGTAGCCGAGAGAGTTGACCGCACCGAGGCACTTCGGCCCGAGGTCGGGTCTTCCGAGCACGTGCTTCCAGAAGTGCACGAGATCCCGTTGTCGTTCGAAGACGATCGCCTTGAGCCGCAGGCGTGCGCCGCCGGTCACGAAGATGTCAGCGGCCGAGACGATGCCTCGGGCCTTCGGGTGCGAGCGGATGCTCTTGGGTAGCCCGGGATGCGCGTGCCTGACGCGCATCACTTCATCTTCTTGAGAGTCTTGGCTAGGCGGGCACGCTGGCCGACCTTGCCGCTCTTCTTGGCCGCGGCGTTCAGCTTGGCGGCGGGAATCTTCTTGCCCTTGGGCACGCCCAGGTCTTCGTGTAGCGCGCCCGGGTGCTTGATGGCGCCCTTGATCCAGTTCTTGGCCATGGCTACTTCTCCTTGCCTTCCATCTTCATCTCGCCCTTGTGCAGCGCGGCGAACTTCTTGCGGTCGGCCGGCGGCAGCTTCTTGGCCATCTTCATCTCGGCCTTCTCGACCTTCATCTCGGCCTTGCTCATGCTCTTGGCCGCGGGCTTCTTCATCACGGGCTTCTTACCCTTGGGCATCGTCGCCATCTCGTTCTCCTGCGTAGTGGTACCAGAGATCGTCGTGCTCCGCACCCGGCCAGCCTTCGTTGAACGGGCCGCCGTTGGTGAAGTGCGCGACGCCGAGATTGTCGGGCTTGGGCTGTTCGTTCACAAGCCAGTTCCAGGCCGGCGACAGCGAGCCGATCTCTTCGTCGTGAAGCCAGTAGAAGCCGTGGAGCTCCTGCCGGGTGCGGTTGTTCACGTCCCACAGGCTCAGGCGGCGATTGGCCGGGTGGTCGCAGTTGAAGAGCATCACGCTCGACCAGTTCTTGCGCGGATACTCGTTCTGGAACTGCTCCATCATCTTCACGCTGCGCGTCGGCTCGTGCGTGTGCTTGACCACGCTGAGCGGCAGCCGTGACGGTACCTCACGCAGCATCTCGCGCGGATCGCGCACGAATACGGTGTCCGAGTCCACAAACAGTGCGAAGCCTTCTTGGCACAAGATCGGCGTCAGGAACCTGCTGATGTTGAACCGCGTGCTGTAGTGCGCGTTGCTCACGAGATCGTACTCTTGCGTGGTGCGCGCGTCGCGGATGCGGGTGAGCAAGCCGCGGGAGTACAGGCCGCTGAGCGTGAGGAACTCGGCGTGCACTTCGCCGCGCGTGGCATCCAGCAGCGACTTGAGGCAGACCGCTGCGGCCTTGTGCTCGCGCTCGTCGTAACCGATGTAGACCTTCATGCGTAGTTTCCGTGGTCGGGGCACTCAGGATTGCGGCCTTCGGTGCAATTGGAGCATCCGTGCCAAGGCATCTCTCGGGGCGGGAGTTCGCCAGTCTTCAGGTAGATTTCAGCGTCCCCCAGCCGCTTCAGCGTTTCCGCGACCGGCTCTTTGGGCAGCGTCACAATTGCCGAGGACTTGACACCGCGCACGAACACTACGCAATCAGTCACGTCGCCCATTGCGCCGATGGCAATCTGTCGCGCCAGTTGGTCCAGCATGGCGGCAAGATGCAGTTGCCCAGGCTTCAGCCTAGACTTGTGCTTCTGCTCTTCAGCTTCTTGCTGCGCCAACCAAGCGTCAATTCCGATGCCGCTCACTTGGTCACCATGATGTAGTCGCCGCCGATCTCCTGCTCGACGCCGTAGCCCAGCGTCTGCAAGAATTTGACGGCGCCCAGCGGCGCAAGGCCGAAGCGGGTGCTGGCCATGTCGCGCTTTTGCTCGACGCACACCACCGGCTTCCACGTCCTGAGCAGATGCTCGGCGCCGCGCAGCACGTTCTCTTCGTAGCCCTCGCAGTCGATCTTGATGAAATCGACGTTGGCCAACGTGAACGTGTCAAGCATCTTCAGCGGAATCTCGCCACCACCGCTGACGTAGGAGTCCCCGCTGCTGGTGGGCGCCGTGTAGATGCTGACGCTGCCCTCTTCCTTGCCCAGCGCACACGGGATCAATTCGACGTTACGCGCTTCGACGTTGCGGGCGAAGCACTCACGATGCGCTGCCACCGGTTCGAAGGCGAGGACGTGCTGAAAAGCCGCCGCCAGATTGAACGACCAAAGGCCGATGTGTCCGCCAACGTCAATCGCGGTGCGCGCGGTGCCCTTGTACTTCTTCACCGCGTTGATGCACGCGATCTGCTTCTTGCCCTGGTAGGACGGGCGGCCGTTGAGGATGATGCGGTTCTTGGCGTTGGCCATCCACTCCGGCAGGTGCCTCTCACCGTCCGGGAACCACCAGCTATCGACCTTCTTCATTGCGCAGAATCTCCATCAGGTTGTCGGTCACCTCTTTGACCGGGATCATCTCCATCGACCTTCGGCAGCTGGCGCAGTTGATGCGCATGCCGCAAGTCTTGGAGGCGTGGCGAATGTTGCGATGCGTGGTGTAGCCGGTGATGCTCGGGTCGATGAACTCCGACCACAGCACCACGGCGGGCACGCCGACCGCTGCGGCGCCGTGCATCAGGCCGCCTTCCGTCGTGACAAGCGCGCGGCACACCGAGAGCACCGCGAGCGCGTGCCGGAAGGTGGGCGTCTCGACGAACTCCACATCGGGCAGCCGTTTCGTGCTGGCCGGGCCGCACTGCAAGAGCCGCAGACCTCGCACGTACTGCGGTGCCCAGGCGACGAACTGCGTCCAGCTGTGCCACGGCCACGCCTTGTTGGAGCGGCCGGTGGCCTTGACGTTGGGCTCGACCAGCACCGCGCCGCGGTACGGCTCGGCGAACGCCAGTTCCTCGGGCGTGAAGAACATCTCGGCGGGCTTGGGCTTGTACGGCTTCCACGTCCACCGCCCCGCGCTCTTGGCCGCGATGTAGGGCCGGTGGCCGGAGGAACTGATCACCCGCACGAACGGGCGGCCGTCGGGCTTGCGCAGGATGTAGGGGTTGTTGGCGAACACTTCGGACCACTGGGGCTTGCCCGCCGGGTCGGTGATCAGCACAGGGCGGCCGGTAGCAGCGTGCGCCGCCTTGGCCTCGCCGGCCGCCATGAGCCAATCACCGTAGCCCATCAGGGCGTCTCCGTCAGTTCGAAGCGGATGTTGGTCGCGTCGGCCCACGTCTGGAACTTGCGGCGCCACCACTCGTAGGGTTGCACCGTGACGTGCATGTTCGTGCCGTCCGGGAAGGTCTTCTTGGCCGGTCGGCAGCACACCGAGGCCCAGACCGCGTAGCGGGCGTAGCTGAAGAGCCGCGCGATCACTTCGTCGACCTGGTCTTCGGGCACGTGCTCCAGCACATCGCTGCACAGCACGAGGTCAAACTTGCCGGTCGGCAGCACGTCGTCGCGGCGAAAGGCCGGGTCGTAGAGCGTGACATCGGCGCGGGCGATGCCCAGCTGGTGGTGCAGCTTGTGCGGGCTGCGGTAGGCGTCGCCACGGCCGCAGCCGTAGTCGAGCATGCTCTTCGCGCGCACCTCGCGCGCCAGCTTCTGGATGCGTTCCTTGTGCTGAAGGATCGACAGCCCCTGGAAGTTGTTGCTGTCCTTGGCCGCGAGTTCGCGGTAAAGAGGAATCAGGTCAGGCATTCTTGTTCCTGCGGTAGTAGCCCACATATTCGCCGAAGGCACCGTCGTAGCCGGCGTGCTCGACGTACCAGCCGCCGTTCTTCATCACGGTGCCGATGTGGTGCGGCTCGTTGCCCGAGCGCTCGTCGATGATCGTCGGCGCGTGCTGTGGGGGCAGGCGCAGGACGACGAGCTCGCGCGCCGAGGCGGCCAGGCGCGCCGCCACCGCCGTGGGGTTGCGGACCTTCTGCAGCAGCGCCAGCGCGATCACGATGTCGTAGTTGCGCTTGGGCTGCCACACGTTGGCGTCGCCGACTTCGAACGTCACCGGCAGATCGCCACGCAGCTTGTTGGCCACCTCGACGTGCCCCGGCACGATCTCGACGCCGTGCACCGCCAGCGCACCGGCCTTGGCCAGTTCGATGCTGATCAGCCCTTCAGCACACCCGAGGTCAAGGATTGTCTTTCCGTGCGCGGCCATGAACAGCCGATCCAGGCCGTTGAGTTGCTGCTCCAGCGTCCGATCGCCCGGCCGCCCCGGGGTGGAGAACCACCCCTTCTTCACGTCTTTTCCAGCCATCGCCATGCAGTCCCGTTTTTGAACTCTTCCAAGGTGAACTGGTTGTCGGCCAGGATCTCGCAGAACCTGAGCCGCAGCGGGTCGTCCGGGGTCGGCGGCCGCACCAGGGCTTCGGGCGTCAACGGCCCGGTGAGATGGTACGCCGCCGCGGTCGGGCCGATGCTGAGCGAGGGCACGCCCTCAATCATCGCCGTGATGCTTGCCGAACTGCTGTGCGAGATCAGCAAGCGCACGTTCGGCAGCAGGCTCTCCAGCGTGACCGCCGCGGCCTTCTTGTCGCGGTTCCAGGGCCGCACCTTCACCGGGGAGCCGATGTCGGCAAGACCCTGCATCTCATGCAGCTTGCGCAGCGTCTCTTCCGTCCAGTTGTACCCAGGCCCGTTGCCGAGCGTCGACTTCATGAAGTCGTCGGACTGCGGGCACACCAGGATGTAGCCCTCGGGGTTGATCCGCCACGGCCGGATCGTGATGCCCAGCTTCGCGAAGCGCTCGCCGGTGCTGGTCTTGCCCCGCGGGTCGACTTGCAGCGCGTTCTTCGTGACGCGGAAGTAGATGCCGCGGTGCTTGTCGAAATACGAGTTGTCGATGTACCACCACGTGCCCTGCTGCGCGCGGCGGAAGTTCTGCATCTGGCCCTCGGTGCCGAAGAAGACGGCGCCGGTGGCGTGCTTGGGTGCGCCGGCGGCGAAGGCGTTGCAGATGAGCTTGCTCTTCTCTTTGCCGGGCACGGGGTAGAGGGTCAGACCCATCGCGGACTCTCTTTCAGCTTGGCCAGAATGCGAGCGAACGGCTCGCCCGTCGCGATCTCGTCGAAGTGCCACTGGCCGTGAGCCATGCGCTCCAACGCCGCCTCGCGGCTCACCTCCCACTTCTCGCAGATCCAGCGCGGTGCGAAGTGCTGCACCGGGATGCCTTCGACGAGAGCGCGCACGCCGATCGCGCTGCTCCAGATCACGACGCTGCGCGCGCCGGCCAGGGCCTGGGCGTCCTTGTCGAGCTTGCCCTTGTCGCCGGGATGCGCCATCAGCTTGACCGGGAACGGAGCGTGCCGGCGCAGATTCGCTTCCATGCGCTTGCCCCAGTTGGGCGGGCTGGCCATCAGCGTCGAGCCGATGCCGCGCTGATCGCGCACGAGGATGTACTGGCCCCCGTCACGCATCGGCTTGACCGTCCAGCCCAGCTTGTCAAAGCGCTTGTCGTCGCCGACCGGAAACCAGCCCGAGCCGTTGTGGCCGTGCACGCTGACCGCGTAGTAGGTCTTGTCGACCTTCTGCAAGTAGCCGTTCTCCAGCACGATCACGGTGCCGCCCTTGCGCTCCCACGCATCGGCGCCTTGCTCGTCGATGCCGCGCTTGCGGTTCCAGATCACGAGCAGATCTTCGGGGCCGTGAGGGCTGAAGCGGTTGTTCGGGTAGGGCGACGAGTAGAGCTTGTAGCCCAGCCGCGCGAGGCCGTTGCTGATCGCCTGCGCGCGGTAGGCAGGCTCGGGCCGGATGCAGAAGACCGCGATGCGGCTCATCGCGCGAGCTCCTGTTCCAGATCGCCCATCGGGAAGTGCGTGAGCGCCGAGCCAGGCGTGCAGTTCACGACCGTCACGCCAGCGGCCTTCAGATCGGCGGCGAGCACGCCCATCTTCTTGCGCCACTCTTCGAACTGCTGGGCCTGCACGAGCGGCTTCGGGTGATCCGGATGCCAGTGCTTCTCGCCGTTCGGTCCCGGCTTCATGTCCATGCCGATCAGCAGGATGCGCCGCACGCCGAAGTGGTAGGCGAGGTTGATCGCCCCGGCGCCGCTGTTGCCGTTGACGCGCAAGCCGATCTTGCCCAGGCCGTCCTTGGCCTCCCAGCGGATGTGGCCGAGGCAGAACTGCTCGGCCGCGCCGCGGTCCTGCGTCCACAGCTTCTCGCGGCCGATGTTCTGCTTGACCTTCATGTGGTTCGTCTTCCACCAGAGGTAGTCGCAGGCATAGACGGCGTCGGGGTGTGCGAGCTTGAGATAGCTGCTGTTCACCGCAATCGTCTTCACGTTCGCGTGCTCGACGTGCACGATCTGCTCGTCGGTGAGGCTCGGGCCGCTGGCGACGACCACTGCGGTGTGGCCGCGCCAGTCAGGCTTCGGAGATGGCGTCACTTGATGCCGCAAAGCCGTTGCAGTTCGGCGTCGTAGAACCGCGACAGCGCTTCGTACTCTTCCGGCACCAACATGCCCTTGTGATAGGGGAACGTCAAGCGGCTGGCGGTCTCGTTGAGCATCGTCTTGAGGTCGTACTCGCGCGGGAAGTCGGCCTGCATTTCCGGCGGCGTGTGGTCAAAGTCTTCGAACGCCGTGATCTTCTGCTTGTCTTCGATGGCCTTGACCATCTCAATTTCCATCTGGCGATACTTGCGTTCGGGCACGCCCAGTGGAAAACGGCGCTTCAGGTGAATGGTGCGGTCCTGCGGTTCCGGCTCGGGCGGCAGGAAGGCTTGGCAGCCGAGAAGATGGTCACGCATGGCGGCTCTCCTGTTTGGGTGACGCAGGCAGTGTAGCAGACGCTCCATTTTTGGCAACCTCTGCCCGCCACCCGGCAAGCAAACCTTTGGCGGTCTGCCGAAGTTCGTCGTTTTCCTGCTGGAGCTGAGCGAGCTTGGCAGTGGCTTCTTCGGCAAACTTGACCAAGCTCTCTTTAGACCACAAGTGAAATTCAGCCATGGGTGATGTTCTCCGGTTTGAGAGCTAGTGCGTCCATCGTGGCGTCGAGCACGCCACGCTTCTCGACGAGCCGCTCGGCTACCGTCTCGTCGATGGTGTTGCGCGCGATGATCTGATAGACCAGCACCTCGCGGTCGAATCCCGCCTGCATCTGCCGCATCGGGCCGACGCGCTCGATGATCTGGTCGTTCGGGTCAAGGTCGAACGTGAGCGCGAAGAAGACGATGATGTGGCACACGTTCTGGAAGCCGTCGACCCCGTGGCCGATGCTCTGCGGGTGCACGAAGGCCAGCGGAATCTCGCCGCGCTTGAACGCATCCTCGTCGGCCTTGGTGCTGATGTGCCGACCGTCGGGGAAGCGCTTCTTCAGCCGCGCCAGGTCAGGCTTGAAGTGGTAGGCGACGAGGATCGGCTCGCCGTCGTTCTCTTCGATGATCGACTCCAGCGCGTCGAGCTTCTCTTCGTGCGCCTCGACCCAGTGCGACACGTCGCGCTCGATCTGCTCGTCGGAGCCGGTGTAGATCGCGCCGTTGGCCAGCTGCTGGCACTTGATGATCTTGGCGGCTGCAGCGAAGGCCTCGATGTCGTGGCCCTGGATCTGCGTGAGCATGTCCCGCTCCATCTCGCGGTACTTCTTGCGAGCCTCGGGCGGCAGATCGACGTACACCGGCACGACGATCGGGTCCTTGATGTCAAACCAGTCCTTCGGGTTGAGCGCGAGCGTCACGTCCTTCATGAGCGTGGTGATCTCGTTGAAGGCGTGCGGAAACGCGATGCGCGAGATGCGGGTCTTGTGCGCGTTCACCGCGTCCTTGGCCCGCTTGTAGCCGAACCAGCGCTGTTCGAAGGCGTCGTAGGAGCGGCCGAGCCGCATGCCCTGATCGACGAACCACATCGGCGCCCAGAGGTTGCTCAGGCCGTTCGGTGCGATGGTGCCGGAGAGGTTGATCCAGCGGCGCACCTTGGTGTGCGCGACCTGGGCCAGTGCCTGCGCCCGCTTGCCGCCTTGCTTCAGGCGGAAGCTGCGCAGTTTGCTGGCCTCGTCAACCACGACCATATCGAAGGGCCAGTCGTCCCCGAGACGTTCAATCAGCCACTGCAACGTCTCAAAGTTTATGCAGTGAATGTTGGCTTTGTCGTTGCGCAGAGCAGCGATTCGCTGCTCCGCCGTGCCGATGACTGGCTGGATGCGCAAGTGCTGAAAAGCGTCCCATTTGGGGGGTTCTTCTGGCCAAGTCGAACGCGCCACGCGCAGCGGTGCAACGACCAAAGCACGCTGTACTTCACCCGCAAGATGCAATCGGTCGTAGACCTCCAGCACCGAAGGCGTCTTGCCCATGCCGGGTCGCGCCAACAAGTTGCACCGGGGGTGTTCAACTCCGAAGTCAATCAGCGACGGCTGCCACGGCCGGGGGGTGAACTTGCGGATCACAGCGGCGGCAACCACTCGTCCAGTTGAGCTTCGGTGCTGATGACGAGCACAACACAGCCCGCAGCGCGCATGCGTTCGTGCTCGCGGGCTTGGCCGACCGTTGGCTTGCCGCCGGGGGCCTTGGTCTCGATGAAGGGGTGGTGCACGGCCCCGTTCTCGTAGCGCAACTTGTTGGGGTCGGCCACCGCAGGTACGCCTTTCACCCACAGCACCATCACATCCGGCGCATACCGGCGGCCCAGCCACGCCACGGCGCGGATCTCGCCGCCGTAGGCTTCGACCCGCTTCTTGAGCTTCTCGCGCAGCTTGCCTTCAGCGGCCATGTTGGCTCCTATTCATGTGCGGCTCCCTTGGCGCGCCGCCGCGCCGTGATGTCCGAACCCGAGCACAGATGCGCGGGCATCTTGAGGTCAACACTGGTGAACTCTTCGGTCACGTAACCTCGGCCGCAGCCCATGCAGGTTCGACGGCGGTAGACCCTCGCCTCGTCGCGGCGCGTCTCGTAGACCGGTTGCTTGCGAGCGCTGCCACAGTGCGGGCACTTCATTCCGGCACCACGTCGAAGGCATCGTCGCTCAGGTCGCAGACGTGCACCTTGCCCGGCTCGTTGCTGAAGAGCACCCACTTGCCGGTCTGCTGGCGCCAGCGCACGTCGGTGCTGCCGCAGCGGTTGCAGCGGGGTTCGCGCTCGGCTGGCGTGTCGTCGGTGTCGGTCACGGTCATGGTGGTCGGGTCGTACATCTTGGGCATGGTCACTTCCTGTAGCGCTTGGTCTCGGAACCTTCGGCCGCCAAGGGCAGACCGTTGGCCCAGTCAGGCGGCGTGGCAAGGAACCTTGCTACCGCTTCGCCGCTATACTCATCGGTGTCGGGCGTCTCGCAGATCGCCTCATCGTGAACGTGCATGACGACCGGGTAGCCGTTGGCTTCGCAACGCTTGAGCCCTTCGGCGAACACGTCCCGGGCGGTTGCCTGTGTCACATTTTCCGCGAGCCGGCCCCCATATGTGCGCAAGCGCTCCCAGCGCCGAGAATATTGGTTGAGTCCAACGTAGCTCAAGCCACCGTGCGGGTTGTCAACCATCTCGCCTGTCGCAAGATCAACGGTCTTCTTCGGCTCAAACTTTGGCGATGGATAGCACAGCACGCGGCCACTCGGCAGGCGAATGCGCAACCACTGGCCGTCGCGGCGCAACTTCAGCTTGCCGCAAGTCTGAGTCTCTCCGGGCACCTTGACCGCGCGAATCGCCGCGTCTTCCAAGTCGTACCAGAAGGCTGCGATGTTCGGATTTGCGGCACGCCAAGCGCGCACGATCTCAAGCACGCGGTCTTCGTCAAGGTTCACGCCGTAGAGCTTCGCCATGCTGCCAAACGCGCCGACAGCCCCTTGGAAGCCGCAGGCCAATTCTTGGACCTTGCCGATCAGCCGCATCGTTCCGCCAGCTTCCTCGTCAGCGCGCACCTCTTCCACTGGCACGCCAAACGACCGTGAGTAGCCTTCAATGTAGAGGTCGTCACCGTTGGCAAACGCCTTGATCTTCCACTCTTCGCCGGCAAGCCAAGCGAGTACGCGACCTTCAATGTTGGACAAGTCAGCGCGGCACAGCTTCTTTCCCGGTGCCGCAATCAGTGCACCGCGCACCGTAGACCCGATCACGTCCATGGCGTTGTCGTAAACAAGTTCCACAGCGCCGCACTTGATCGTCTCCACCGCGAAGTCGTACTGATTCTTCAGGTACTTCGGTACGCGGCTCAGGTTCTGCAACTGCACGAGCCGACCGGCCCAGCGGTTAGTGCGGCTGGCACCGCCGAACTGAAGCGTGCCGCGCAGGCGACCGTCGCTGGACGTTGCGCGCAAAAATGCTTTGTACTTGCTGACGCTCGTGCCACTGGCTTGCAGTCTGATGTGCAGCAGCTCCTTGACCGGCTCGGGCAGTTCGGGGTCTTCCAGCCGGCGCTCAAGCGTACCGGCTTGCATGTCGGGTAGCGAGACGCCGTAGGCTTTGAGCAAATGCGCAAGCAGCGCATCGCGTTGGGTGGCGGCCTGCACTGCGCCATCAGTCATCTCGGCTGCGCGCTCGGCAAGCCGCAGCTTCTCCGCATCGGCTGCCTGCACGGCGGCTTCGCAGAACTCAAGGTCAACCGCAATACCGCGCTCGTTGATGACGCGATCCAGCCGCCACATGGCGAGCTCGCTCTCGTTGAGGTTCCACTTCGGCAGCTTTGCAATGCACTCTCGCATCGCCACGATGTCAGCGCCTGCGTACTCAAGAAACTCTTGCCACTTCTCGGGGTGCGTCTCTCGGGTGGCGCGCTTGCGGCCGGAGGCTTCGGTCGGCGGGATGCAGAACAGGCGTACCAGATCCTTGCCGGTCTTCAGCTTGCGTTTGTCCTGCGCCACCTCCAGCGCCGCGCACAGCGCATCAAGAGCGCCTGGCATGGAGTGCATGTAGGCCAAGCACATGGAGCAGCGCCAGCGCTCAAGCGGGATGTCAATGCCCAGTCCAGCCTTGATAACCGTGCGGTCAAAAGCGACGTTGTGCGCCCAGACAATCACGCTCTCATCAGCCAGCGCCGCGGCAAGATCGTCAGGCATGGCGCCGCCAGCCGTCACGTCCCATACTCGCACCGGTCCATCGTCCAGCGCGTAAGAGACGATCATGACTTCAACGGCTTCGCTGTACTTGTGCACGCCATCCTTGAGAGGAATCGTGCTGTACGTCTCGGTGTCAAGGTAGAGGATGTCAGGCATTTTGGTGAGGGTGCTTGGGTCGCTTGTCCAAGTTGAGTAGTGCCCCGGGGCCTTTACACGGCGCTGTCCCCCGGTATCCCGTTCCGCCGGTCCCTTGCGGGTGCTCCGACTCCACACGCTCAGTGGCTTTCTTCCTCGCTAGAGGACACCCTCACCAAAATGCGGGCAGTTTCACGACATGCCCAGGTCGTCACCATCACAGGGAGCGCGTCTACCGACTTCTACCGACCAGACCCGTTGTGAAGGGATCTTGGATGCAGCCCGGGTTGCGAGGCCGGGATCTCTATCTGTCAGCGGTCGCGACGGTCTTCAGCGCACTGTGCGAGGGGGTGATCTTCACGACAGATCGTCAGCGTCGGCGCCTTCGGTGATCTCGCCGAAGTCGTCGGCGGTCGGAGCGGCGCCGCCACCGAACGCATCGCCGTCGCGCACGCGCTGGATACCCAGCAGCGTGGCGCGCAGGCCCTTGCCGTTGTCGTTCTGCTGGGCCCAGAACTCCACCTGCATGTTGACGAAGCAGCCCGAGTAGACCCGGCCGCCCTTGCCTTCGTAGATGGTGTTGTCCGGCTTGTAGATCGGCGACTTGTCGGTGTCCATCACCAGCGGCCGTCCCTTCTCTTGGTACCGGTGCGCGGTCAGCGCGTAGTGGCCCTGGTAGCCGTCGTAGTCCTTGCGCTTGCCGTCGATGTAGCAGCAGCCTTTGGGGTCGACGATGATGCCTTCGTAGGCCGTCTCCCACTTCTTCTCCCACTTGTCGCGAGCCGTGGACTTCAGGGCGTCGAGGATCTTGTTGTGGAGATCGCTGTTGTACGGCACGAGCGCCGTTGCGCTCCAGCGGAACGGGCCCTTGCCCTGGTACTGCTCCGGCTCGCCCAGGACGAGGAACGAACAGCGGACGTTGGGGAGCATCATCTTCATGCCCATGGTGGATTGCCTTTCGTGGTTGGTGGCTGTGGACTCAGAAGAACGTGGGCTGAGCCACGGCGCGAGTCAACGCCATGAGCCCTTCCTGAAAGTGCGTGCGCGCGATCGCGGCCCAGCGCTCGGGCTGCGCGCGATCCATGCGGGCGCGTGCCATGTTGAAATCGGGCCGCGGGCGTCCCTCCAGATCGGCCAGCGAGTCGGCCTCGGTCAGCGGAGGATTGCGGCCCGCGGCCACGTGCTCGGCGACCTTCGCCAGCAGTTCCTCCATCTGCGGACCCAGGGCCTTGATGGTGTTCATCATGTCGATGTCGGCCTGCGACAGTTCGCGGTAGCCGGCAATCTTGCGGTGCTGGTTGTCCATGTCAGTACAGATCCTCGTCGGCCGGCTCGTCGGCCACAGTGGTGAAGTCCTCGTCGGTCGGCGCCGGCGGGGTGTAGGGCTTCTTGATCGCGCCGGCGGGCTTGACGCTGGGCTTGGGCTCGCTGCGCGTGATCTGCTCCTGCAGCTTCTTCCACTGCCGCGGGCCGAGCACGGGCTTGGTCTGGCCCTCGGCCGGCTTGAGCAGCGTGTCTTCGAACTGGGTGGGGCTCTTGAGCTTCATGTTGAAGACATCGGCCTCGGCCAGCCGGAACTGCTTGCGCACGATCTCGGTGACCTCGTCCTTGTCCCTCCACTTGCGCGGGCCCTGGCGGCCCAACTCCAGACCGAAGCCGGGCACTTCCTCGCGGTTGAGCAGACGCCGTTCGGTCTCGGCGCGCACGGCCTTGCAGAAGTCCTCCAAGAAGCCGGCGGCCGACATCTTGAGCGACAGATCACGGGGGTTGGTGTTCTTGCTCACGAACTGGTGCACCTCGGTCTCGGGGTCGGAGATCACGTTGAAGTCGGCGCCGACCACCTGCTCGACCTTGCGACGCGCGCTCGGGCACGTCGACATGGCGCGGCAGAAGGCGCACTCTTCTTCGTTCGGGTTCTGGTTGAGGAAGGTGCGGTCCCACTCTTCCATCGGGATCTTGCCGTGCATCGCCTCGGCGTTGCGCACGCTGGCGGCCTTGCTGCGCGCCAGGTTCGCGAACTCGCGCAGATCCTGCAGCGTGCACTGCCATTCCTCCATGCCGCTGCTGTAGACCTTGGGCTGGTAGATGCCCAGGCGGATGGTCTTGAGCCCGGCTTCCTCGGCCCACGCGAACGGGTCGCCGGCACCGGTGGCCACGTCCTCGTCCATGAGGTAACGCAGTGCACCGAGGGCGTAGAACATCGCCTGCGTGTTGCGCTCGACCGTCACCGGCGTGTGGCCGGTCTTCAGGTCGTACACGCCCAGTTCGCCGTCCTGCTCGTGCCAGATGATGCAGTCGGCGGTGCCGAACTGGCCCTCGATCTGCACGAACTCCGAGAAGTCCACGCGCGTCTCGACGAGCATGCGGTTGCCGATGCCGATCTTGCGCACGGTGTCCACGTAGCCTTGCACGAGGTCGGCCATGTCGTCGGTGAACTCGACGAAGCGCGGCTCTTCGTGCTTGGCGTTGACCGGGATGTCCTGGCCGACGTACTTGCTCGCGCGCCAGTGCTCGGTGAGGCACAGCGCGGCGACGTGGTGCATCGCAGTACCGTCGTCGCTGTAGGTGTTGCTCTTGTTGGGGATCGGTGCTTCCAGCACTAGGCTGCCGGGGCAGGCGAACCAGCGCTTGCTGCCGGAGGGTGAGAGCTTGGCGTGTTCGGTCACAGCATTTCCTTGCCCTTGAGAAACACGGTCGACTGGGCAGCGTAGTCCTGCAAGTTCTCGCACTGCTTGACGGCCGCTGCAGCGCGCTTGTACGCCTCGCCGCTGACGGCCACGATGCGGCCGTTGCGGGCCCACAGTCGCCACCGCCATCCGTCTTTGGCGCGGTACACCTCGAACACGTAGCGGTATCGCGACTTCGGGCGCCGCGGCTTGGTGGTTGTCTTGCTCATGCCAGCATCCAGTGTCTGTTCTGGTGGGCGCATGCGGCGAGATAGGCCCGCCGCACGCGGCTCGGGTGCAGCGTGCCCCGGAGCACCACCGCAGGCCGGCGGATGCCGGCCGCGGTGAGCGCCTTGGCGATCGCCGTCAGGTTCACGCCAGGTCGCCGGCGCCGATCAGGGCGTCGATCTTCTCGCCGAACGCGGCGAACTGCTCGGGCTTGAGCTCGGGGCCCTTGGCCACGCCGAATTCCTTGAGCAGCGCGATCACGCCGGCCTTGTCCTTGCCGACCGCCTGCTTGATCTTCTCGGGCAGGCCCGACTTCTCGTAGGTCGGCGCGTCAGCCGGCTTCTCGGCGGCAGCGGCCTTCGGTTCCGCAGGTGCCGGCGAGGCGGCAGCGGCTGCAGAGGACGAAGCCGGGGAACCAGCGGATTCCTTGGTCTTGGGCGTGTCCTTGGCCGGGGTCGCGGCTTGTGCCGGGCTCGCCGGCCCCGACGCCGCGGCCGGAGGGACCGCGTTGAGACGGGCCAGCGCGTTGGCCGCTTCCTGCACGGAAGCGAAGACGAGTTTCAGTTCGACGGACATGGTCACCTTTCGTTGGTGGGGTTGGGAGTGAGAAAGCGCTTCACAGCGCCTGTTGCGAAAAGAAGTGGAGCGAAGCGTAGCGTTTGATACGCGGGTCGTCAAGCGCTTTTTGCGGCCGCTTGCAAAAAAGAACCCGCCGAGTGGCGGGTCAAGCACGGCTGAGGAGGGAGGAGACCAAGCCCTTGCGGGCCACCGTGCAGGTTGAAGCATAGCGGAGCACATGCTACAGTGCAAGCATGCGAATCAACATCCGCCGGCTCACCGCCGAACAGCTTCGGCAACTGAGCGCGAAGTCTGGCATCAGCTACGACATGCTGCGGCACTACGCCCGCGGTCGTCGTGGCATCAAGTCCCTCACGGCCATCACCGTCGAGAAGGCTGCCCGCAAGGTCGGTCTCGATCTGCGCCGTGAGGATCTCAACAGCGGTTGCGCGCGGTGCGAGTTCGCCCGATCGTGCCGCAAGAACATGCGGGAGCCAGCAGAGAAAGCCGCGAAGTGACCGCGTGGTGCCCAGCCCCTTGATGCTACGAGGCCGCGCGGCCCGCGAACCCTTACGCGCGCTCATGCACAAACCCTGGCTGTGCTCGTGAGCTAGAGCAGGGAATCTTGGGGAACGGTCTTCAACTACTCTCTTTCTTGAGCGAGGATTACATGACTCAACGTGTTGAATTGGACGGTGGCAAGTACACCGTCATCCGCGAGAACGATGGCCGCATGCACGCACTGCGCTACGGCGAACCCTGGCGCGATCTGGTCGGCGACAACCTCATCTACTGGCTAATGGTGGAGATCGCCGTGTTGAATGGCGCGGTGATGAAGGCGTGCGGCGACGATGTTGAGGCCGCGAAGGCCACAATTGAATCGCAGCGAGGGTGACATGATCGAAGTCCGAATCGCAGCGGCCCGCTTGGCCAAGTTTGACAGCGAGGTGCACCGCGGGCTGTTGGTGCTGCGCGAGTTGCGCGACGCCGGAGTGCCGGTCGTCGGTTCCCTGTTCCCGCTGGGCGTGAAGGCCGGGCGGCTGGAGGTCGAGTACGACGAGCTCGTGTCTGACGAGTGGGTGTGGCGTTGGGTTGAGGCTTAACGTGGGAATTGAGCCGCCGACAGGTCGGCTCGAATGACGGGTTAGGCGTCGTGGCGCCGAAGCGAGGAAATGATGGCATTGGTACTGACTGACGAAGAGCGAACGGCGCGCAAGTTCTATGACTGCGACGCCAGCTACCACTGGCGCAACTATGGGCCGCCGCCGCCTGATGTGCCGCTGACCGCAGACGAGTTGCTGATGCTGGAAGGTGTGAAGGCTGACAAGTGGAAGATTCTGCCGGGCCAGCGTTACCGCTACGTGGTGCAGCGCGATGGGCGCCAACTTGCGGTGTACCGCGCCCGATTGGACATGGACAGCCTGTGCCAGAAACACGACCTGTATGACGACGCCTAAGCGCTATGAGAGCGGCCGAATCAAAGGCGGGTGCAGCCTGCACGATGCCGAAAAGCCCGAGCTTTGTCAGAAGCACCTGCACCGCTGCCCGGAGCCGCGCACGGTGGACTGCTGCGGCGTGGTGGACGAGCACGACATCGTGGAGTGCCACCGATGCGGCAAGCAGTGGACGGTGGCTTGCAACTTTGACGAGGACTACTCGTGACATACGCATGGTTGGTTGAGGAGTTTGGCCCGGAAGGCAACAGTACCGGGCGCTACATGCTCGACCAAGGCGCGATGACCATCACGGCCGACGTGTACGCGGCCAGAAGGCTGCGGCGCCAGCAGTCGGCCGGTTTCCGCGCGCTGGACATGAAGGAAAAGCACGGCGGCGACTGGAGACCTGTGGAGCACGGCTTCGAAGACAGCGTGACGCCTAACGCCGAGCTGTGCGGCGAGCGGAGCGAGTCCGAACGAGTGACTGTTAGAACTCTGGTGGAGAAGCGATGAGAGATTTGTACATCTTCGACTTGGACGGCACGTTGGCGCTGATTGAGCACCGGCTGCACTACATCACGCCCCCGGCCTGCCCGCATTGCGGGTGGCTCAAGGAATGCGACCACTCGCGCGATGGCACGCGCCCGGCATTCAAGAAGGATTGGCGCGCGTTCTTCGGCGCAGTGCACGCCGACGTGCCGAACACGCCTGTGATTCGCACGATGCGGGCGCTGCGCGAGGCCGGCGCCGAGGTGTGGATCTGGTCTGGTCGCAGTGACGAATGCCAGGAAGCTACGAAGGACTGGCTTGCCAAGCATTGCGGGGTGAAGTTCGGCGGGTGGTTTTCTGCCCCTGAAGCGTTCCGCATGCGCAAGGCCGGCGACTATCGCGATGACGTGGTGGTGAAGTCGGAATGGCTGTCGCAGATCGAGCCGCCCGAGTACAAGCGCCTGACGGCCGTGTTCGATGACCGTGCACGAGTGGTGAAGATGTGGCGCGACGCTGGCGTGCCGTGTTTCCATGTGGCGGAAGGTGAGTTCTAACGTTTGAGTTGACCGGCCGGGACGGTCCGGTCGAGAGAGGGGTTGTGCTTCACCCAACCGAAGCGCGCAGGAGATAGCGATGGCAACGTTTGTAGAGCAACAAGAGATGGAGGCGCATGCGTGCGGCCAGTGCGGCGTGCTGTACGCGGCACCACGGCACTGGTGGGACGCTCGCCGTAAAGACAAGCGCGACATCTACTGTCCGAACGGGCACACCGCCTCATACCGCGAGTCGACCGAGGACAAACTGCGTAGCGAGTTGGCGGCAAAGGCTGCCGAGGTTGAGCGGCAACGACAGGTGCGCGAAGCAGCAGAAGCGCGCGCCGGCAAGGCCGAGCAGAACTTGGCCCAAGTGACCAAGGCGCACCGCAAGATGCGCGAGCGCGTGATGAACGGCGTGTGCCCGTGTTGCAACCGCAGCTTCGCCAACCTGCGCGAGCACATGAAGTCCGAGCATGCTGACTTCGGCACGGTGAAGACGCTGTTCGCGCTGCGCCAAGCGTTTGGAATGACGCAGGCCGCGGTGGCGCGAGAGGCCGGCGTGGACACCACCTATGTCTCGTTCTACGAGAACGAGAAGAAGCTGCCGGCATATGCCAAGGAACGGATCGAGGCGTGGCTCGACCAGCATTCTGGGCAGGCCGCGTGAAGCACAACGTGCAAGTTGAGCCGCCGACCAGGCCGGCGAAAGGACAGACGACATGAGCGCCAAAGACACAACGCCGGCCGAGGTCGGCTCGAACGACCAGTTAGGCCCGCTGGTGCCAGCCGCATGG
>Ga0208916_10000347_pt1 | contig 22266 bp, 34 predicted proteins | sample DEB19_08_DNA_5_FD_184523 | JGI IMG/M metagenome (GOLD analysis project Ga0208916, IMG submission 184523) | Aqueous microbial communities from the Delaware River and Bay under freshwater to marine salinity gradient to study organic matter... | ecosystem: Environmental > Aquatic > Marine >... | reverse complement strand
GTGTTCCTCCGCGTTCCCGGTTGATCAAAAAACTCGGTCCGCTCACGCTGGCTCGTCCCACCACGCGCTCGGCTGCGGTGCGGGGTCGTGTCTGGTGGGGTCGCCGATGCGGCGGTTGCATGGGCCGCAGCTGGACAGCAGGTGCGTCGGGTCGTCGCCTGCGATCTCGCGTGCCCTGGTGTGGTGGACCTGGTCTGCCCTGCCCCTGCACACGCCGGGCAGCTTCAGCCTGCAGCGGTAGCCGTCGCGCTGTAGTACCTGGGCTCGCACCTTGCGCCATGCGGTGGTGGACCCTCCGGCCCAGCGCTTGCTCATCCGTCGCAGCGGTCTTCGTTGCCGGGCGGGAGGTGGACGAGCACCCCGTCTTCCTCGCACTCGATCCACGGCTGCCGCGGGGGGTCGGGTTCGGTGGGTTTCTGCACCTCGGGCTCAGGCTCCACCGTCTCGGGCTCAGGGGTCGCGGTGGCGGTCGGCCGGGGTGTCGGGGTGGCCGTGGGAGCCGCTGTAGGGGCCACTGGGGCGGCCGTGGCGGTGCGTGTGGCTGGCACGGTGGTGGCCGCGGGCCGCTCGGACGTGGGCGCCACGGTGGGCTCGTCGAGGGGCTCGAACTCCGGCACCTGCGTCAGGGGTGGCACCGGCGGGTCGGCAGGGGCCTCGGCGACGATGGCCGGCGGGTCAGTGGTGGCGGCCGGGTCGAGGACGAGGACGGCTCCTGCACCGGCGAACGGGCACAGCGCGAGGACCACGGTGGTGAGGATGTTCGGGTTCATCGGGCACCTCGGGTCCTGCGGGGCTTGTGCGCGCGGCGGACGGCGGGTGTTAGCGGGCCGACCTCGCGGATGACGTAGCCCGTGGTGTCGTAGGGCGACTTGGGGTCGAGGCAGTGCGCGACGCGGTGGCCGTCGCCGTTCCCGACGGGGCACCGGCAGGGCGTCCCGGCGAGGACGAGCCGGCGCTTCGGGCGGGGGCAGGGGGCGGTGGTGTCGCACGCTCCGTGCCAGTGCCAGCGGCGGTCGTGCTCGCACCAGACGGCGAGCTGCCCGTCGGGGGTGCGGTAGGCGTCCAGGACGGGGGCTTTCATCGGGTGTTCTCCTTCTCGGGAGATGTCGGGAGGGGTCGCGTGGGGGGATGCGCGTCCGCCTTGTCCGTCTTGGCCTTGACCTGCGGAAACAGGGTTCCGTCTTGGCTCCGCCTTGCTCCGCCTTGCCTTCCGTCTTGCATTGGGGTTGAGCCAAGGCGGACGCTAAGACGGACCAAGGCGGATGCAAGGCGGATGGGTGTTTCCGCAGGTAGATACCAAGACGGACAAGGCGGATACCGGGCTCCCCCGCGCGTGCGAGAGGACATGCCGTCCGCCTTGTCCGTCTTGCCAGTCATCAGTCGTCGCCGTCCTCGTCGCGGGCCTTGCTGCGGGCCTTGCCTGCGTCGGTGAGCCGCCACTCCCACCCGCCGTGCTCGGTGCCGCCCCGCTTCTGCCGCTCCATCAGCGTGGACCTCTTCGCCTGCCGTCGGACGGTGTCCCACTTCAGCCCGCGGCGGTTGGCCTCCGCCTCCAGCACGGCGACGGACATCGGGTACGGCGACGCCTTCACCAGCGCGTCGTACATCCACTCCACGGTCTGCGGGATCGGCAGGTCCGCCGCGTCGGCCTTGCCGCCGACGATGTCCGCGATGGTGGCTTCCGTGGTGCCGGTGGGGTTGAAGACGGGGAAGTCGTCGGTGATGCCGTCGATCTCCACCGGGACGATGTCCATGTCGTAGGTGATGCGGGGGACGTCCGCCCCGGCGCGGCCGAGGTTGTTCTTGTCCTGGCCCAGCACCTTCTGGCCGTCCTCGGTCTCGACGAACACCAGCACGGCCCGGACGATGTCGCGGAGCCCGTGGGAGCCGGACAGCAGCGAGCCCACGTCGGTGGTCTTCGCCTTGTTGAAGTGGGCGATCCCAAGGATGGTCACGTTGAGCCGGTGCGCCATCTGCACGAGCGGGCGGATGCCGTTCCGGACGTCGTCGGTCTTGTTGGAGTCGGCGCCGCTCTTGTAGACGTCGTGCAGCGGGTCGATCACGAGGAACTTCGCCCCGGTCTCCTGGAGGTGCTCCTCGATCAGATCGAGGTCCCGGTACCACAGGAGGGACTCCTCCTCGCCGGTCAGCGCGGTGGTGCCTACGATCAGGTCCACCATGTCCAGGTCCGCACCGGCCGCCTCCAGGCGGGGGACGGTGGTGTGGTTGTGGCTGTCCTCGGAGGCGTAGACCGCGGCGCGCACGGGGGTGCCGTCGAAGTGGCCGGTGAGGTCGCCGCGGGTGAGGCGGGCGCAGAGCCACAGCGCGAACGGGGACTTGCCGACGTTGCCGCGGCCGGCGGCGATGGTGACCTCCCCGCAGGGGATGCGCCCGATGCCGTCGGTGGACCAGAGCCACACCGCGCGCCTCTTCGGGACCTGGGAGGCCCGGTGCACGAGGAGTTTCCGGTGGGGGATCGCGTCGGTGTCGTCGACGGCCGGTTCCTGCGCGGGGACGCCGTCGAAGACCGTGAAGGGGTGCTCGCGTCGGGGGGTGCGTGCAGTGGTCATGTCAGCTGGCCCTTCCGGCGGGGGTAGAGCCGGCGGTGTTCATGGCGCTGCGCGCGGTCGCGCGGGCCTCGTGGGCGGGGACGCCGATGGACTCGGCGGCCGCGATGAGCGGAGCGGGGTCGACCCCCTGCTCCGCCGCCCGGCAGGTCGCCCAGAACAACCTGCGGTTGCGTTCGCCCTCGACGGACTCGGTAACGAACCGGACGAGGGGCGCGATGTCCCCGCTGGGCGTGCCGGTGAACTCGCGCCGGGGCGGGTTCAGGAGGTCGCGCACCCACTGCGGGGCGTACGCGGCGGGCCGCTCACTGATCCATTCGTAGCGGCCACCCGAGGCGTGCAGGCTGGGCGGCAGCACGACGTATCCGGAGTTCGACTTGATGTCGATGCCCTCTCCGAGCTTGCCGCGGGTGGGGCCGTCGTAGGACAGCCAGATGTGGAATCCGCCGGAGCCGGTGCGCGCGGTGAGGGTGCGCGGCAGCCGCCCGTGCTGGTCCTGCAGCGCGACGAGGGTGGTCGCGCCGCCGTTGCGCGGGTCGACGTCGAGGATGATCGCGCCGACGGGAGGACGTCCGCCCCAGTTGCAGCCCGGGAACCGGGCGGCCCATTCGGCGATGACGCCAAGGTCGGTGGTGGCGTCGTCCTTGCCGTGCCGGGTCAGCGGGTGCTTGCCCGGAGAGCCCAGGACCGCCCCGTCGGGGAGGACGCGACAGTCGGGCTTACGGCAGGTGCACCGCCCGCCGGGGGCGCTGTGCAGGGGCAGGACGGCAAGCCCGGCAGCGATGTACTGCGGGATGAGTTCGGCGGCGTCCATCAGACGGACGTCCCGTGCTCGGCGTTCCACTCGGCCGACACCTCGTTGTGGAACGCGGCCACCTCGGGGTCGGCGAGACGGGAAGCCTCGTACTCGATCTCCTCCACGATCGACCGCTTCAGGAACAGCACCTCGGGCGCCTGCGGATTGCCCAGCCTCTCGGCGTAGTGCCCGATGAGCATGGCGGCGCCCAGCGCGCGCCGGAGGGGCCGCAGCTTCTCCGGCACGACCTGCTCGTCCTCGGGCCACCACCAGGGGTCGCGGCCACCGAGGACCAGCTCCTGCATGGTCTTCAGGTGCTTCTCGTCGGTCATCAGGCGGCCCGCCCGTGGCGGATGTCGGCGATCCAGGCGTCGGCGTCCGGGGCGGCGCGGAACTCCAGCAGCTCCCCCAGGTCGGGCCGCAGGAACGCGATCAGCCGGGCGTAGTACGGCACCAGGTGGTCGTTCAGCTTCGGGTCGCCGGGCAGACGGACCGTCCTGGTGCGGATGTCCCAGCGGATCGACTCCCAAGGCTGACGGAGCCCGAACCGGGTGTTGTCGGCGCTGGCGGCCTGCTCGCACTGCGTGATGAGCAGGCGCAGCACGTGGGGGTTCTCGGCGTTGAACAGCTCGAACCTCGCCGCCTTCGTGAGCGGCCGGGCAGCGGGCGGGCTGGTCTCCTCGGGGGGCAGGTTGAACAGGTCGAAGACGGGCGTCGCCTGGTCGGGCGTCGCGTCGGGGCCGTCGGGGCGGGTACCCTTGTCGGGATTCATGGAGTTGTTGCCTCCGTGGTCACGGCGGGCCGGTGTTGCGAGCACCGAGCCCGCCTTTTCGTTGCGCCTGCTGGGGATCAGGCGGCGTCCGCCGACGGGCTGTCGGCGGGGGTCTGGTTGGCGAAGTCGCGCACGAGGAGTGCGCGGACGGTGTCGGGGAGCGGGGTGGACTGGCTCGCGCCGTCCGTCTCGCTAGACTCTGGCGTGTAGGGCATGAGAGCGGACGCCTCTCGTGAGTGGCGGGTTCTCGGCGCGTCCGGCGCCGGGGCCCGCTTTTTGCTGTTCAAGGCCGCTGGGGAGTCAGGCGGCCTTGGTCTTGCCGGTCGAACGAGCCAACCGTATCACATCGTCAGCCGGAGGCTCACTAATGGCTACGGATGATGCGAAGGGGTCCGCGAGGATCGCCCGCGGGTCCGACAGCCGCAGCTCCCGGACCAGCGCCACGAACGTCGCCTCGCGCACCCCGCGCTTCTCGCCACGCTCGACGCGAGCGAGGAACGAGTGATCGGCGCCGACCGCGCGGGCCAGGGCCGTGCAGGAGACCCCGCGCAGCTCACGGATGGTGCGCAGCGCGGGGCCGTTGAGTCGGACCGCAGTGGGAGCGGCGGGTCTGGACTGGACCACGCGCACGATCATAACCCCGCACCTGGCCGGAGTTAACTCACGATGTCCCCACCGGCGTGTCGGGCCACGGTGTACCCGGACATAGACCAGGTGGTCGCACCTCTTTCCGCAGGTAGGGGGCGGCGTGGCGACTTTTGACAACTAGCGATAGCTTGACGCATCATGGCCCAGTGCTGGGGAGCAGAGACATGGTGGACGACTCGCTGTTTGACGATCCAGATCTGAGACATGGCCCAGATCCGGCCGAGCGGCGCGCGGTTCGGCGGCAGGTCCTGGGCGGCATCCTCCGCCTCATCCGTGGGCGTAACGCCTGGTCGGTGAACGATGCCGCGAGCGCCGCGAGCATCGCGCCGATGACGTGGCGGCGCCTGGAGGACGGCCTCGACGTGCGCAAGCGCACCCTGACCGCGCTGGACTCACTGCTGGGCCAGCCGTTCGGCACGGTGCGCCGCGCCCTCGACGACGACCTCGTGATGGTGTCGTTGACGGGCCTGGCCGAGGTCGACACCGCCGCCGCGCGCACGATGACTCGACCATTCGATGAGCTTGCGGTGAACCGTGACCGCGAGGAAGACAACCGACGAACACGCCGGCTTGCGCTGGGCGGGGCGTTGCAGCTCGTCCGCGCCAGCAACGGCTGGACTGTGCTCGACGCGGCCCACCACGCGAAGCTCGCGCCGATGACCGTCCGACGCATCGAGGACGGCCTGCCGGTGAGGGACCGCAGCTACGCCGCGCTGGACGGCCTGCTCGGCCTGGTCCCGGGCACGGTGAAGCGCGCGCTCGCGGACGACCGCGTGATGACGGGGCTCATCAAGACCGCCACCGGGCAGGACGTCACGGTGGTGGGCGGGCTCGCCCCGTTCGCGGACCAGACCAGGACCAACTCGCCGCGCCAGCAGCGGGAGAGCTCTCGCTGGCCCGCCGTGGGCCCGGAGACGTCGCGGGCGCTCGCCATGGCCGCGTCGCACGTGCCGACCGAGCAGCCGACGGTGCTGGAGATGGTGAACCGGGTCCTGGAGCGCCTGGCCCGGGAGCAGACCCAGACGCCGGCCATCCGGGAGCTGGTCCGCGCCGCGGCTGCGGCCGTGCCGGACCTGATCGCCCGGCAGCTCGATGAGTGCGAGCGCGAGATGGATCCCAACCCGGCGGAACAGGAGACCGCCGGGCGGGAGCCCGCCGCCTCGGGCGCGGCCTGATCTGACTCACACAGAACCCCCTCCAGGGGCCGAATCAGGCCCCTGGAGGGGGTTCTGTCGTTCCGGGGCTGTCGGTCAGGTTCCGGGGTTCCCGCAGGTCGGAGCACTTACCGGGGCACCTGACCCGCCGGTCAGGTTTCCTGACCCGGTCAGGTCCGGATCGGCACCACCTCGGCCCCGCCGTCGTCTTCGCCGGGGTCCGCGTCGGCGGTCGCGGCCACGTTCAGCCACTCCCGCTTCACGCCCTTGCCGCCCTTCCCGGCGGCCTTCGACCACACGGTCCCGGTGCGGACGCCGGCCTCCCGCAGCATCGAGCCGAGCGCGTCCACGTCGAGCTGCCCCCACGTCTGCGGGCGCAGCGCGGTGAGCGCCTCGACCAGCTCGCCGAAGTGCATCGCGGTGACGGGCGGGTGGTCCATGACGTCCCGGACGTCGGCGAGGAAGTCGACCTGCACGGCCTCCGCCACGGCCTCGTCGCCGAGCGCGTACCCGCTGAGCCGGTTCTTCGCCTCCCGGCGGGCCCGAGCGATGGCCGCGACCCGCTCCGCGGCGAGGGTGTCGAGCCCGACCACGGACCGGACGATCTGCGGCACGCCGCCGTCCGCGTGCAGGTACAGCAGGCCCTTGTCCGTGATGTCGAACGACGTGGCGTCGTACCCGCGGGAGTAGGCCCCGGTGCCGAGCACCTGGTCGTTCGTCACGTGGTCGAACAGCTTCAGGGCGGCCCTGACCTGCGCGTTCGTGCCGATCTGCCGCGGGATGGTCTCCTCACAGACGTTCTGAGTCGCGAGCTTCACCATGAACCCGAGCGCCGGCCCGCGCTTCATCAGGTCCGTGACGATCTCCACGATCTCCTCGCGGACCGCCTTGTGCTTCCGGTTCGATTTCGCGCCGTAGGCGAAGTACGACTGCGTCTCGTCGATCCCGACGACGATGGGCTCGAGACCCAGTTCCCGGCGCGACGCGAGCGAGGAAGTGACCTTCGACTCCGGGCACTCCTCGCGCGGCAGCTCGCGGATGACCTTCGCGCGGCGACGCAGCTCGGCGGACAGCTCCCGCAGCGCCGGGAGGACGCGGCCCTCCACCTCGTCGGCGTCGTCGCCCACGGAGTAGAAGTGCGCGAACAGGCGGCACGGGGCGAGGTCCCCGGTGCCCTTCCCGTCGAGCGCGTACACCTTCGTCCGCGGGTCCAGGCCCGCGACCAGCAGCAACTCGCGCAGGAAGAACGTCTTGCCCATGCGCGGCTGCGCCCCGATGACCGTTCCGCAGTAGGCGAGCGTGAGGTCCACCCACTCCCCGCGCTGGTCGGTCGCGACCGGCACGGGCTGGAAGATGTCCACCTCCGGGCCCTTCTCCAGCGGCCACGGGCGCTGGACCTGCTGCGTCATCGGCTCGTCGCAGACGTACAGCGCGAGGTGCGCGGCGTGCCGGCGGCCGCCGGTCGGCCACACGCACCCAAGCTCGCGCTTCAGCGCGGCGGCGAGCCGCTCCCGGCGCTCGACGACCTGCGAGGCGGCGATCCCGCCGGGAAGCTCCACGTCGATCTGCACGCCCGGGCCGTGGCGGTGGATGTCGTGCAGCATCCGGATGCTGTCCGGGTCCTTCAGTCCCGCGATGCCGAGCTGGCACAGGGCCTCGCGCACCATCGGGGCGCGGAGCGGCACGCCCGCCCCGCCGACCAGCCCGTTGTCCTTCAGCAGCTTCGTGCCCGCCGGGCGTCCGAGCCAGCCCAGCACAAGCCACAACGGCGTCCCCACCAGCACAAACGACCACATGGACGGCTGCGGGATGAGCGCGAGAAGGCGGGGAAGCCCGAGGTAGGTCACCACGGCGAGCACCGCAGCGGCGGCCACCTCCTGCGGCCCGCGCCCGGGGATGAGCTTCACGACCAGCGCGAACACGAGCACGGCCACCAGCGCGGACAGGACCCTCGGCGCCGTCCACGCGAGGACCGGCACCAGCACCGGCGCGGCGAGCAGGCCGGCGACCAGCCAGCGGGCGTGCAGGTTGGCCTTCCGCTCGCGGCTCACCTTCACGTACTCGGGCGTGTCGAGCGTCCCGGCGTGCGCGTGCCGCAGATCCGCGGTGTCGCTGTCGTAGATGAACGCGCTGACCTTCGCGATCACCCGCCACAGGCCCCGCCAGGGGTAGACGAGCCCGAGGTACCACAGGATCCCGGGGATCTGGACGAGGAACGCGAGGGTGCGGTGGGTGACGGTCCGGCGGAGCTGCCGGGTCGCAGCGGTGAAGGTGTGCCGGTCCCGCATCCACATGGGCACCGGGTTGGTGTCCAGGTCGACGGGGGCCGGCTTGCGCTCGCCGCGGACCAGCGCGAGCGGTGTGGGGCGGACCGTCGGTCCGCTGGTGGCCGGTCCGGTCCGGTCCGGCACGGGCGTGTTGTCGGGCGTGCTCATGGTCGGGGCCCTCCTTGGTGGCCTCGTGGGGTGGGGCGGTGGTGCGCCCCGGGGGGTCAGTAGCGGTGGCGGTCCGGTCCGAGGTGATCCCTGTAGTCCCCGCTGTGGTGGACCGTCTGCCCGCAGCACTGGCAGCGGCGGGGCGGGGCAGCGGCCCGACGTCGGGCGACGGCCCTGGTGGACCGGCCGCCGGTCCGCACGTGCCGGACCGCCTCGACGATCCGGCGGATGAACTCGATGAAGCGGTGGAACCACATCAGGCGGCCCTCCTCGGCCCGGTCCGGTCGAACTTCTCCAGCAGGCGTGCGGCCCGACCCGCTCCGATCGCCAGCTCCGTCGCGACGGCGTTCCGGCCCGGCCGGCGGCCCAGGCGGTCCGCGTAGGCCCGCAGCTGCGCCATCAGCTCGTCGTCGGTCCGGTCCGCCGGTCCGCGCTGGTCGGGGGCCGGTCCGGCGGGCACCGGGGCCGGCGTGTCGGCCTGGTTCGGTCCGACCGGGACCGCCTCGTCGGCCCAGCGCTCCCAGGGATCTGTCCACTCCTCCGGGCCGGGCCGGTCCGGCTCGTCCAGCTCGATCGGTCCGGGCCGGTCCACCGCCTCGTCGTCGGTCCGGCGGACTAGGAGCACGACGAGGTGGACCACCGAGCCGACCACGGCCGGCGGGATGGAGCCGACGAGCACGGCCACCCACCACGGCGGGGCGACGTTGTGCGCGTGCATCCCGAGCTGCGCGGCGTTGCCGGCCACGGTGACCGCGAGCAGCGCCCAGGTCATGCGTCCGGCGAACCGGGCGGCGGTCCGGGTGGTCCGCCCGCCGAGCCACGTGGCGCAGGAGACGGCGGCTCCGGCGTCGACCGCGACCGGCAGGAGCCACGCGAACCGGGACGAGATGCCCACGGCCAGGGCCAGCGCACGGAGCGCGTCGAACGAGAGGACAGCGGCGGCGGCCAGGACGACGGCCAGCCCCGCCCAGACGATCCACGGCGGGCGCGGTGCCTCCCCCGCCGGAACAGGCTGCGGAGCCACCGGGTCACCTCCCCCGCCGGATCCGGCGGAGCACGCGGCGCCAGGCGCGCCGGGCGATCCCGGGGTCGGTGCGGCCGTAGATGCGCCGGCGGATGGCGGTGATCTCGTCGGGGTCGGTGACGATGCCGCCGTAGAGCGGCAGGCCCGTCTCGGTGTAGAGCACGCGGCGGGGCTCAGGCCCGCGTGCGGCAGACTGCGGCATGGGTCGTGCCTCCTGTCCTTGGTAGGGGTTCGATCAAGGGCCGGTGTCCGGGGGTGGTGCCCCGGCCCGGCCCGCCTTCGTCTTGCGGGTCCTACTGTGCCCGACACCATGCCGTCATGCCTCCATGCCGTCGTGGTGTCGTGCCGTCAAGGTACCGTGCCGTCGTGTACGCTGGCAAACGATAACGTCCATTAGCGAAAGCTAGGATCTGCCGTTTTCCCAGGAGGGAGCCCCCGTGTCCGAGGGTGCCGAGTTGGTCCCCGCGAGCCCCGTGGACGTCGCGCTCGTCGACCGCGCCCTGTCCCCCGCCGCCCGGGAGCGCATCGCCGCGGCGGTCGCCCCGAACACCGTGCGCGCGTACGGCCGGGTGTGGGACGGCCGCCCGAGCCCGGACGCCCCAGCCCCGTCCCCGCCGGGTGGGTTCCTCGGATGGTGCCTCCGCGCGGGCCGCACTCCGCTCCCCGCGACGCCCGAGACCCTCGCGGAGTACGTCTCGCATCTCTGCGACGAGGGCAGAGCGCCGTCCACCATCGAGCAGGCCATCGCCGCCATCCGCACCGTGCACCACGCCGCCGGTCACGAGCGGCCGGACGCGGAGGCCGCGCTGAAGGTGCTCCGGGCGCATCGGCGGTTCCGGGCGGACGCCGGGCTCGCGAACCAGCGCCAGTCCACCCCGGTAGTCGTCGAGCAGCTCCGGAAGATGGTCGAGCGGCTGGACCGCACCACACCCATCGGGCTACGCGACCACGCCCTCCTGCTCCTGGGCATCGTGTCGTTCGGCCGGCGGTCCGAGATCGTGGCGTTCACGTGGGAGGACGTGAGCAAGGCGCCCGAGGGCCTGATCCTCCGAATCCGGCGAAGCAAGACCGACCAGGACGCGAAGGGCGCCACCGTCCCGGTGCTCTACGGCGCCTTCCCGGGCACCGATCCGGTGCGGGTGCTGAACCGATGGCGGGACCACTGCGCGAGCCGGGGCATCACCTCTGGCCCCCTGCTCCGGTCGGTGGACCGGCACGGGCATCTCGGCGAGCGGCTGTCGACCCAGGCTGTGAACGACATCGTCAAGCGCTGCGCGGCGCGCGCGGGCTTGGACCCGGGGTATACCGCCCACTCACTCCGCGCGGGCGCGGCAACGATCGCCTACATGAACGGCGCCCCGATCTCGACCATCTGCCGCCTGGGCAGGTGGAAGCAAGGCAGCCCCGTCGTCCTCGGCTACATCCGGGCCGTGGATCAGTGGAAAGACCATCCCTTCCGAGGTGTCCTGTGACGCGCTCCCCGCTCCCCGAAGTCGCGCACGACGGGCCGCAGGTCCATCACCTCCGCCCCGGTGGGGACGAGGAGGTAGTCGGCGACCGGGCCGTCCCCATCGCCGGTCAGCACGGCCTGGAACGCGCCCTCGCGGGCGCCCGGGAGGTCGACGACGGCGAGGTCGTATCCGGACCCCTGCCGTAGCCGGCGGACCTCGTCGGGGGTGCCGGGAGCGACGTCGAGAGGGGAGGCGTCTCCGGCGCGGGTCACCCAGTCCAGGCTGCTGCGGTTCTCGTCGCCGTCGACCAGGAGGACGCGCAGCCCGAGCACGGTAGCGGCGACGGTGGCGAGGTGCACGGCCGTGACGGTCTTCCCGACGCCGCCCTTCGGCGAGCCGATGGCGAGGGTGAGCACGGCGGGACGGTAGCGGCTGCGCCGTCGCGGTGCCATGCCGTCGCCGTCATGACGGCGCGGTGCCGTGACGGCATGCCTCCACCTCTCGTAGCCATTGCATAGCCACGTGGTACTGTATGGCTATGACCGACCGCCAGCCCCGGAGCGGCAAGGTGATCCACCCCCGGCTGCCCGATGACCTCCACGCGGAACTCTCCGAGTACGCCTCCGCGCACGACCGGAGCGTGAACAACGCCGTCGTCTACCTCCTGCGCCGCGGCCTGGAGGCAGAACGCGGCACCCCGCCCGAACCCCTGCACACCCGCTGAGCCCCGGCGCTGACCCCGCCGCCCAGCTGTTCGCCCCCCAGAAGGGAACCCGCCCCGATGAACACATCCCCCCTCGGATACGCCCTGTCCGCCGTGTCGGCCTGGGTCGTCCTCGCCCTCGGCCTCTTCTACGCCTACCTGGCCACGTTCGGCGGGCCGAACCTCATCATCCACACCGTCGGCGCGACGGCGCTCATCACCACGTCCATCTGCGTGTTCGCCGCCCGCTACGGACGGGCCCTGGACACCCGGGCCCGGTCGCTGCGTGAGCACGACGACGCCGTGGCGCTCATCCGCAGCACCACCGACGAGCTGCTCGCCCAGTCCCGGCAGCTGCGCCGCGAGCTCACCGCAGCGGCCGATGAGGCAGCGTTCCGCGCGGCCGCCCTGTAGGGCGAGAGCGACCGCACCGCACCTGATCCGCCCCCGGCCGGGTAGCTGACCCCTGCTCGGCCGGGGTGCTCTCCACCTACCCAGAGGAAGGCACCCCCCATGCGCAACATCGTCACCGGGCCGAGGCTCGCCATCCGCGTCGACGCGGACACCCTGCTGGCCGTCCCGCCCGTGCACCCGCACACCCCGCGCGACGTCCGGGTCCGGGTGTTCGAGTACGTCCTCCGGTGCCAGCCCGCCCTCGCCGCGATGCTCGCCGAGACCACCGAACATGAGGTGGACGGGGCCGCGCCCGAGATGTCGCGGCTCGCCGCGATGATGGGGGAGACCCCGCACCGCAACGCCCGGAAGGCAGCCGCGTAATGGGTCGCCTCAGCGCGCGGAAGCGGGTCAACCTCGGCCTGCTCGTCCTGAACTTCACGCACCGCGGGCTGTCGTCCTACACGATCCGCCCGTTCCCGCGGGTGTCGTGGAACTCCCGGACCCGCCGCTGGACGGTCGACCTGCCCGGACCGTTCAAGTGGACCAGCAACCCGACCGGAAGGGACGCCCGGTGACCGGCCACTGACCCGCTGCGCACAGACGAACGCCCCCGCGCCCACCCGGCCGGGGGCGTTCGTTCGCGTGACGGAGTGACAACCGGGCGGTAGCCTGATCGCTGGGTCACCGGCCGGATGAACAGCTCCCCCAGCGGTCCCCCCGTCCGGTGGCCCACTCGGGGGTACGTCAGGTGTCGATCCCGGCGAGAGCCGCACGCGGAGCGCCGGGAGACGGCGGTTCGAGTCCGCCTACCTCCACCGCCACAGGGCCGTACAGCGCGCCCTCAGATCCCCTGTGAGACCCCAACTGTGCAGGGGTGGGGTGGTGGAACCGGCGGGGACGGTGGAGCGTCCCGCCCCCGCCGGAGTCTGCGCGGCCGTCACGGCCCGAGCCACGAGAGGTTGATCCGGCCCCACGCGCTCCCGTCGTCCGCCTCCAGGACCTGGTTGGAGCCCGCGAACTGGTAGGCGTTGATGGCCACGTCCGCCGACGAGGTACCGGCCGCGGCGGTGGTGACCCGCACCAGCACCGAGAGATTGAACGTGATCGGGGACGAACTGGCAGCCTTCAGGATGCCCTGCGAAGCGACGTTCGAGCCTGCGTACATGATGCTGTTGAACCGCTCCCCGCCGGAGGCGCTGTTCTCCCACCGCACCGTCGTGTTGATCGCCCACCGCCCGGCGCGGTTCAGCCGGAATGCGTGGCCGGCTCCGCTCGTGTTCCTCGTGACGAGCGTCGACGACAGCTTGGTGGTGCCGAACGCCGCGAGCGTGTCCGAGCCCGACGAGATGGTCTGGTCGCTCGCGGCCTGGTACTGCGCGTCAGATGCGATCTCCCCCGTGGGCACCAGGTAGCGCCACGCCGAGCCCGTGTAGATCGCGGTCATGCCCGTGTCGGTCTCGTAGATGATCTGACCGGAGTGCCCCGAAGGGCGGGTGCCCGACGTGCAGACGTAGCCCGGCATCGCGGAAGCGCGGACTTTCTGACCAGCGACCCACGTCATCCTGACCTCCTACAGTCCGAGTCCGGCCGGTTCGTACAGCCGCACCAGTGCGCCGGCCGTGAGCGCGCGAGGCACCCCGGCGGTCGTGAACGTCTGCGGGGAGCTCCCGCCCGAGCATGCGGTCACGGTCACCCGCACCCCGCCCACCTCCAGGTCGAGCGGGTAGTCGTCCGCCGTCGTCGACCACAGCGGGCCGCCCGACGTGGCGACCTGGAATGACGTCACGCCCTCCCCGACGTCGGCCACGAGCGTGGAGACGGTGGGGTCCTCGTCGAGCCGGAACGCCTCGTCCGTGACGTCCCCGGACGCCTCCGCAATGGTCGCGATCTCGAACGCCCCGTAGGGCGAGCACGTCATCGTCACCAGCCACCGCGTCGGGTCGAGACGGTGCTGGATCCCCTCGACGACCAGGGGCACGGTCTCGCCGTCGAGCCCGACGAGGGCGGAGTCGAGGTTCGTCACGTCCACCCGGGCACCCGGGATGAGGTCGAGCACCGCTTCCGCGAGGTGCGGGGACGCGCCCAGGTCGACCGTCACGGAGGGATAGCGGTACCCGGTGGCGGTGCCGCGCCGCACCAGCCACCCCGCCAGGTCGAGCAGCGCCCCGTCCGACGAGACGTTCACCGTCACGGAGTCGTAGTAGACCCCCACGGCCTCCGTCCCCAGTGGGCCGTCCACGTCCTCGTAGGTGGCCTCCGCGCCCCGCGAGCGCTTCACTGTGACCCTGTTGCGGGTGCGCTGGTCGTCGTCGACGGGCTCGAACGGCGGGGCGAGCTCACCAGCCCCGGCGTCGATGGTCAGGGTTGGGTCGGCGTTCTCGTGGCGGCGGCGGGTCGTGTACGCCAGGCCCGCGTCCAGGCCGTCCCACAGTTGCCCCTGCTCGGCGTCCTCGCACTCGCGGAGCAGCTCCACCAGCGTGGCAGCAGGCTGCGGTCCCATCCGGTCCGGCGGGGTTGTGGCGTCCGTCGTGCCCGTGTAGAGGGTGAACCCGACGTCGCTCTCAGTGCACAGCCGCACCAGCCGGCCCGTCGGCTGGGCCGTGACGCTCTCGTTGTTGAAGGCGTTGAACTCGGCATCCGCCTCGTACCCCGACGTCTGCACGTCCTGCACCGCCAAGTGCCCGAGCGAGAGCCCGTCCAGGTTCCCGTCCGGGCACAGCTCCACCCGCGTCACTCGCGAGATCGTCCGGCTGGTCGCCTTCACTCCGGCCACCGTGTCGTCTACGTAGTTGCCGCCCGTCGCGAACTGTGCGAGACGCCGTAGCCCCCACCCGACGTCCGAACCCTCCTGCAGCATCTCCACGGACAGCCGGACCGCCGCACCGTTCACGTCGAACGCCCAGTTACCGCCGTCGAAGTTCTCCGAGCCGTCCGCGTTGAACCCGACCAGCGTCAACCCGCCCCCGGTGCGCCACTGCAGGTCGAAGCGGCCCACGCTGCCATCGGTGTAGATCCGTGCGATCACCGAGCGGTTCGACCAGGACGGCGAGTCGGGGAACGCCGCGAGGAACCGGACCTGATGCTGTCCGGCGCTGCTCGTGTACTCGGGCACCAGCGCGTCGATGCTGCCGGCGCCCATCGTCGGGAGCGGGTCCGAGCACAGGAACGTGGTGTCCTGCGCCAGGTCGACCTCCCCGAGGTAGGTCATTGCGGCCGTGCCGACCGCGGGGGCGAACACCGTGGCCAGGTCGCCGTCCTCCATCGGCCAGTACGCCACGACCGACGAGGTGGTGGACATGGCGCGGCGGTACGGGCCGGTGACCGGGGCGGCGCCCTGCGTGAGGCGCCGCAGCGTCCCGGACGCCGACAGCTCCACCTCCCCGACGTTGCCTCGCGTAGACGCCCATGCCGGGGACCAACCGTCGGCGAACCCCAGGAACGCCGTCCGCCACCCGGCGTCGTCCGGGAGCGCGACCCGCACCCGCACGGGGGTGCCGCGCCGGACGTGCGGGTGGTGCGGCGAGGCGGGCCCGAGCGAGTACGCCCCGGCGCTGTTGTCGAGGGTCAGCGTCAGGGTGGCCGGGTTCGAGCGGGACGACTCATCGGCCCGGCCGTACCGCCACGCCAGCCCGGGGTCCACCCGGACGTCCTCGGTGATCGGCGCCCACGTCCAGCTGTCCGGGTCCCCGGCGGGGTCGGCACCCCACGCGACTTCTACGGTCACCCAGGCGCCGGCGAGCTGGGCGGGCAGCAGCGCAACGCCGGTCGAGCCCCCGTAGAGCCCGCCGCCGTAGCCGCCGCCGCCGTACCCGGTCACGCGATCACGACCGCCGCGATCGAGCGGTTCGTGAACCGCCCGTTGCCACCATCGACTCGGTACTTCGCCGTGAAGGTGGTCGTCCCCGCGTTGCAGGCCACCAGCGCGAACGACGCGAACTGCTCGGCGGTGCCGGAGCCGTTCGAGCGGACCGCGCTGCCATCGGCGGCGGCAACGGTGGTCGCCCCGGACGCGACGAAACTCATGTAGATGTCATCGGCCGTGGAGGTGTTGAGGATCTGCGTCTTCAGCAGCACCAGCACGGTCCGAGCGGAGTCGAGCGTGACGCTGCACGCCGGGCCGGAGGTGCTGAGGTCGGTGTAGCTCGTCGACGTCGTGTCCTGCTGCGTGGCGACGCTCGCCCCGTTGCCCGAGAGGGCGTCCTGCACGTCGCTGTCGATCGCGGCCAGCGCGGCGTTCAGGGGGACGTCCCAGTTCTCCGTGCCGGCAACGGGCGGGGTGTAGGCCATCGGGTCCTCCTACGAGATTTGGATCTGGCCGGTGCGGATCATCTGCTGAATCACCTTCGCGAGTGCGTCGGCGGTGTTGCCGTGGAACGTCACCGCGCGGGAGCCTCCCGACACCCCAGGCCCGCTCGCAGCGGGGCTCTGCGAGCCACTGAGGGCGCGCTGTGCGCCCCCGAGGACGCTCGTCGCGGTCGTCCGCACGTCTGCGTTGGCGGACTCCATGCCCTCCCCGAAGCCCTCCATCAGGGCGCGCCCGGAGTACGTGGTGTAGCCCGTCCCCGAGAACGGGCCTTCCTTCGCAGGGCTGAACGGGAAGAGGTTGCGGATGCTCGACAGCGCCCCGCTGATCTTGTCCTTGACCCAGCCGAGCGCGTTCTGCACGCCTTGCCACAGACCCTCCAGCAGCGCGCGGCCCGAGCCGATCAGGAGGCTGCCGAGGTTCCCCAGCCCGGACAGGATGCGGCCGGGGATGCCCTTCACCCAGTCGACGAGGGACATCATCCGGCTCACGGCAGAGTCCTTCATTCCGCCGAACCACGCGGACGCCTTCCCGGGGAGCTCGCCGAACCACGCGATCGCGCCCTTCACCCAGTCGACGGCAGCCGAGATGCCACCCTTCACCGCGTCCCAGACGCCGAGGACGATCGAGCGGAACGTCTCACTGCTGTGCCAGGCCCAGATCAGACCGGCCACGAGAGCCGCGATGGCGATCACCACGAGCGCGATGGGGTTGGCCGACATGGCGACGTTCAAGAGCCACTGCGCCGCCGTCATGACCCCGGTAGCGATGCCCAGCCCGCGCAGCGCGAACGCGGCCATGCCGAGGCTGCCGACGATGTCCACTGCGTCGCCGCCGAGCCCCACGACTCCGGCGGCGACGTCGCCGAGCGGGCCCTGCACGCCGACGATGCTGTTCATCCAGTCTTGGAACCCGCGCTTGACGCCCTCGATCTTGTTCTGTGCGGTGTCGGCCAGGGTGTCGTTCACCTGCTGCGCCGCACCGCCGAACTCGCCCAGCTTCGCGGCAGCCTCCGAGGGGTCGAGCGCGAACAGCGCCGCGCCCATGTCCTCGGCCTGCGTCCCGAACAGCGCCACCGCCGCGGCTGCCTGGTCGGTCGGGTCCTTCATCGCCCGGATCCGGTCGAGGGTGAGGTCCAGCGCGGCCTGCGCCTCCGGCCCCCCGGCCGCGATCTTCCCGGCCATCTCCTGCGCGTTCAGCCCGATGGCCGCGAACCCCTCGGCCGTCGACTTGCTGCCGTCGATCGCGCGGATCGAGAATTCCTTGATCGAGTCGGCGACGATGTCCGCGTCCCGCGCGCCCGCCTGCAGCCCCTGGGAGATGAGACCCATCGCGGTCTGCCCGTCCAGCCCCACCTTGCGGAACTGGGTGCCGTACTCATTGAAGGTGTCGAGCAGGTCCCCCGCCTTGTCGTTGCCCTGCTGGAACCCGACGGTGAGGATGTCCAGCGCGGCCTGCGCGTTCGGGGCAAGGCCCGTCTTCATCATCTGCGCGACCGCGTTCACGGCGCCCGTCGTGTCCTGCCCGAACGCATCGGCCAGGCTCATCACGTTCGCGGTGACCGACTCGATCTCCGCGTTGCTCGCGCCGGCCATCACCGCGCCGGACTGAAGCACCGCGCGGACGGCCTCGTTCACCTGCCCGAGGTTCTCGCCGTACGCCTGCGCGTAGAGACTGCCCGCGACCGCACCGGCCTGCTCCGCGATCGGGGTCCCGGCGCCCAGCTGCGCCTGCAGCTTCGCCGCCGAAGACTCGAACTCCAGGGAGTCGGTGAACGCGGCCACCAGCCCAGCGCCGGCTGCCGCTCCCGCGGCCGCCATCGCGGCACCCTTCAGGCTGAACGTCTTCTCCATCTGGTCGGCGGAGTCGCCGACCTTGCGCATCGACTTCTCCAGGTCCGCGGAGTCCCCGGCGAACGTGAGGGTTACGGTCGGACCTTGCGCTCCGATGGCGTCCACCTCCCCAGGTAGTCGGCGAGCGCGAGGAGAGTGGCCGGGTTGTCGTAGGCCAGCCCCAAGAGCATCGCTTTGATCCGCTTCTTGAGCAGCTTCGCCTCCGGCTTCGACGACCGGAAGATCAGCTCCCAGATGCCGTCCTCGTAGAAGACGGTCATCCGCTGCTCACCGCCAGGGGTACGCACAATCTGTGTACCCCTCTCGTCCTCGATCCGGTCGACCGCGTCACGCATGCTCGCGCCGCTGTTCGGGGTGATCTCGTGCAGGACGTTGCCGAGCTTGCGGCGCAACACCTCGATGCCGACGCCGACAAGCCCGAGCAGCGCGGCGGACAGCGTGCCCAGCAGTACCTCGTACAAGGTCACTGGACCTCCACCCCGGCGGTGCGGGCGACGTCCACGAGGGCGTCCTGCAGCTCGCGCTCCACGGCGTCGCGCTTGTCCCCGAACGCCGCCCAGATGAACCGGCCGCGCTTCAGGAACGGGCGGCTGACGCTGCGGTTCGGCCCGACCCGGCCGCCGAAGTCCAGCCAGGGGTAGTACGGCACCCTCTTGGAGCCCGCCCGGACTCGGACCGACGACTGGGTGGACGCGACCCGGATGGACGCGGCGGCGCGCCCGGTGAGCCGCGGGACGCGGGGCTTCGCCTCGTCGACGACGACGTTGGCCGCGCGGTTGCCGGCCACGCGCAGGGTCTTCGGCAGACCGGCGTCCATCTTCCGCAGGCTGCTGCGGAACTCCCGCAGCCCCTCGACCTTGATCACGTCGGCCACGTCGTCACCTCCTCGCCTTGGCCTGCATCTCCGCGAGCTGCTGCCGCTGCTGCCGGCGGCCCAGGAACACCGCCCACTCGACGAACTCGGCCTCCGTCATCTCCACCCGGAGCTGCCCGACGGTCTTGCCGAGCATCTCCGCGAGCGCGAACTCCAGCTCGCGCTCCGGCTCAGCCTCGAACCTCAGGAAACGCGGCCTTCGCGGCCGTCTTCTCCATCCCGGAGTGCCGCAGGACCGCCTTCACCACCGGGTCGATCTCGCCCGCCGGGGATGCCTCCTGCCACGCCCGGACGTCGTCCTCGGTGAGCTTCGGCTCGACGAGCGCGAGCGCGAGCAGACGGACCTCCATGTCCTTCTCGGGCATCTCCCGGTTGCGCAGCTCGTAGGCCTCGGCGCGGGACAGCGGACGGATCTTCACCGTCCCGACGCCGGGGACCTCGACGGGCTCGACGCCGAACCGCTTCGCGAGCAGTGCGGCCTTGTCGACCGTGGTCATGGGAACGCTCCTCCCGTTGGGTGCGCAGGTCAGGCGGACTGCGCGGTGTCGTCGATGTCGTCGGAAAGCTGCAGGGAGGCGGACCACGTGATCATGTCCGCGACCGGGGCCGTCTCCGCGTACTCGGTGACGAGGACGTCCACCTCCGCCTCCGGCTTGCTGCTGCCGGTGCCCTCCGGGCGGTACACGAGCGTCACGGCAGCGGCACCGACGAGGGGTCGCAGGACGGCGCCCGGCCCGGTGCTCGCGGTCGAGTCGTAGATGCCGGAGATGGTCGCGGTGCCGTCCTTCAGGCCCGGGTTGTACACCTTGCTGTTCTTCCCGAACGTGGTGACGTCGTGCGCCTCCGCGGTGCGAGTGAACTCGACGCTGTTGCTGTAGGCCGAGAGGTCGTCACCGTCGATCGTGGTGACCGTGGCCTTGCCGTGGACGAACGCCACCTAGATCAACTCCCTGTTCCGGTCAGTTGTACGTAGAAGGTCGCGGCGAGGTACTCGACCCCGGACACGGTCGCCACGGAGAACTCGGCCCGCGTCACCCGCACCGAGTCGTAGGAGGACGGCGTATGCGCCTCGACGACGGCCTTCACCGACGCCTCGCCCGAGCCGTCCGCGTACCGAGCGAGCAGGGCCCGCGACGAACGCGCATCGACCTTCCCGACCAGCACCGTGATGGGGAGCTCCACCTGGTCGGCGCCGCGCGCCATCGTGGAGTCGTAGGTCAGCGGGTCCGGCCAGCCGACCACAGCGGCCGGCGGCTGCACCCGGTCCGCCCAGTACGGGAAGACGCGCAGACCGGGGATCGTGGCCAGCGCGTCGCCCAGGTCATCCATAACGGCGGCGAGATCCATCAGGCGAACACCCGCCTTCCGCGGCGGCGGTACAGCCGCAGCGCCACCGCCACGTCCGGGTCGACACGCGCGAGGAGACGCACCTCCGACCCGGCGTCCGGGGAGCCGGCCACGCCGTAAGGGGAGTCCCGGCGGGCCAGGAGACGCGACGCCTGGAGGAGAGTCGCCTCCTTCACCGCGGAGGGCACCGACGTCCAGCCCCAACAGGCCGTGACCCGCACGCTCTCATCCGGCCCGGACGGCTGCACCGCGGAGGTCGCCCGAACCACCAGCTCCGTCCACGGACGGCCCTCCAGGGCGGCGTTGGACGGGCGCAGCACGTAATCCGTGATGTCCGCGGAGAACGTGCCGTCCCCGTCCTCGTCGAACGCCACCTCCATGCCCGAGGTGGTCATGAGGTCGTCGATGTCGACCGTCCAGCAAAGCCGCCGGGCGTCGTAGCGCGGCACGTAGGTGCGTGCCTCGACAAAGTCGGCGACGAGCCCGAACTGCCGCCCCGTCGCCTGGTCGACCGCGCGCGACGCGGCGGTGACGGCGAGCGCCACCTGGTCGTCGTCGAGGTCGTCCGCGATCCGAACGAACGCCTTCAGCTCGTCCTCGGTGCAGTAGTCCGGGGCCCACGCCATCGCAGCCGCCTACGCCGAGCAGCCGATGACGTCCTGGAAGCGCAGCAAGTACGCCACCAGGGACATGAGCCGGTCCGGGTCGTCACCTACGTGCCCCAGCGCGCGGTTGCACGGGGAGCACAAGAGGGCGCGAACCGCGCCGGTCCTGTGGTCATGATCGACGTTGAAGGTGTCGAACCTGCGGTCTCCGTTCTGTTCAGATCCGCATGCCGCGCACCTGCCGCCCTGCGCTGCGAACATGGCGTCGTAGTCGTCAGTGGAGATGCCGAACTTCCGCCTCAGGTTGCTCCGCCGGTGCGTCGCAGCCACCCTGTCCGGATTTGCATGACGCCATGCCTTGTCCGCGGCATACCTCTTGGCCCGGTCGGTACGACCGTCCGCCCACCGCTCGCGCTGGTAGGCGTTCCAACAGCGCTTGCACCAGTGCCGCAGCCCGTCGGGCGTCCGGCGGTCGGCGTAGAACTCGCTGGTCGGCTTCTCTGCCTCGCACTTCCGGCACGTCTTCACGCGGAGGCACCTACGATCACGACGTCGTACGTCACGGAGGTGGAACCCGCGCTGTTCGTGAACGTGAGCAGGTCCCCAGTACCGCCGGTCACCGCGACCGCAGTCGCGTCCGGGGCGAACCACGCGAACACCCCGCCCGGGCGGACCGGGATCCCGTCGGACGCGGCCAGGAACAGCGGCACCCCGTTGGACGCCGGCCGGGTCACGTTGACGTTGTTCGTGTTCCCGGCCGCCGCAGCGACGATCAGCCCCTTGATCCGGGCGAACGTCAGCGACGTGCCCAGCGCGTCGGTCAGCGACCCCGCAAGGTCGAGATCCTCCGTCGCGGACGCGGCGAGGGTGCGCGTGTCGTGGAACAGGAGATCGGCCTGGTCGGCGCCGGTGCCGCTGGCCAGACGGATACGCTCCGTCAGGCTCAGCGGCGCCGACACCGCGCCCAGGTCCAGCGTCCGCGACAGCGTGCACGCCGCCTTGACCGTGAGGTCAGAGACGAGGGTCATGGCGCTACTCCGCCTCGGCCATCAGCCCGAACGCCTCCAGGACATCGAGGATGTCCGCGATAGCGGCGCGCGCTTCGGCGTCGGTGGTCGCGCCCCCGGTCGGGTCCGCGATGTTGGTCTGGGCAGCGGCCGGGGTGACGCCGAGGCCGAACGCCTCGGCGTGCACCTTCTTCGCGTCCAGGAGCTTCCACTGCGCGCCCATGGTCAGCTCGCCGCCGTGATGGCGATGCGCTCGACCGACGCCGAGTACTTCACGTGCACCGCCGTGTAGGCCCACACGCCCAGCCGGATGATCTCCGGGCCGTCGGGC
>Ga0208916_10000344_pt1 | contig 22357 bp, 22 predicted proteins | sample DEB19_08_DNA_5_FD_184523 | JGI IMG/M metagenome (GOLD analysis project Ga0208916, IMG submission 184523) | Aqueous microbial communities from the Delaware River and Bay under freshwater to marine salinity gradient to study organic matter... | ecosystem: Environmental > Aquatic > Marine >... | reverse complement strand
TGGCATTCCAATTAGCTTCATTCTCTAATGTCCAAGGCAATTTAAATCCTGCAAAATAGTTTTGATGAATTTTAGGCATATACCATCCCATTGCCGAAAAACTTAAACCTATAAATGGTAATAATATTTTGGTAATATTTATGCTATGATTAGTAGCAGAGAAAGTGATGATTAAACCTAGTAAGCTTAAAAAAGCAACCAATCCTAGGGCCAATTTTTTAAACAAGCCATCATCTGCAGCTTGGTATCTTTTTGGATCAAAATTTTTAATATTGGAAAGTAGTAGAAAAGTAAATAATCCAGTCACTGCCATAATCCCAGGTACCAGAAAAATACTGTCCTTTCCTCCAAATCCGTCAGCCTCTCCCTTAATATTAAAATGTATGGGGATGGTGTTAGGTAAGCTAGGGTATACATAAGCTGCATAACCAAATGGAATAGCTAATAAAACAAGGGCTATCAAGAGGTTAGGAGTGGTCTTTTTCATATAATACTCAGTTTAAATAGGGTAAGTTGTATTGTACCACAAGTTACTATTTATGACCAAAAAAATTTACTTTTGCTTCAAATCAGAAAAAATGAGCAAAGGACCTATTTCTCAATTTATAGAGCATCAGTATAGACATTTTAATGCTGCTGCTTTGGTAGACGCCGCAAAAGGGTATGAAACCCATTTATTAGAGGGTGGAAAAATGCTAGTGAGTTTGGCGGGTGCTATGAGCACTGCTGAATTAGGTATTAGTTTAGCGGAAATGATCCGTCAGGACAAAATTGCAATTATTAGTTGTACTGGTGCTAACCTAGAAGAAGACGTAATGAACTTAGTAGCGCATAGCCATTATAAGCGTGTGCCTAATTATCGTGATTTAACTCCTCAAGACGAGTGGGATTTATTAGAGAATCATTATAACCGTGTAACAGACACTTGTATTCCTGAGGAAGAAGCATTTAGAAGATTGCAAAAGCATATTGTAAAGTTCTGGAAAGAAGCGGAAGCAAAAGGAGAACGTTATTTTCCACATGAATTTATGTATCAAGTTATATTGAGTGGTGAGTTAGAACAATACTACGAGATTGATCCAAAGGATAGCTGGATTGTTGCAGCTGCAAAAAAGAATATTCCAATTGTAGTTCCAGGTTGGGAGGACAGCACCACTGGTAATATTTTTGCAAGCTATGTAATCAAGAATGAATTGAAAGCATCTACTGTTAAAAATGGTATTGAATACATGGTGTATTTAACAGAATGGTATAGGGCAAACAGCGGCGGAAAAGGTGTTGGATTTTTCCAAGTAGGTGGTGGTATTGCAGGTGATTTCCCTATTTGTGTTGTTCCAATGATGTATCAAGACTTAGAATGGCATGATGTTCCATTTTGGAGCTATTTCTGTCAAGTGAGTGATAGTACTACTTCTTATGGTTCTTATTCTGGAGCAGTACCTAACGAAAAAATTACATGGGGTAAATTAGATATTCATACACCTAAGTTTATTGTAGAAAGTGATGCTACCATAGTGGTACCATTGATCTTCGCATATATACTTGGTCAATAAAATTATAAGAAAAAAATAAATGCCCCTTAGATTTTTTAAGGGGCATTTATTTATCTAGCAGGCATATTTAATTTCAAATCTCTCTTTAGCATTTCGTCTCTGTTAGCCATTTCTGCTGCAGTGTAGTAAATCATTAAAACTCTTCTTTGCATTAAATCAAAATTGATTTTTTCAATAGTGTCAGTTGGCTTGTGATAGTCGGACAATAACATACCATCATAAAAGAATAATACAGGTACGCCTTTTTTAGCAAAATTGTAATGGTCACTGCGGTAGTATATTCTATTCTTATCGTTAGGGTCATCAAATTTATAATCTAAAACAATATTACTTGATTGTTTATTTGCTGCTTCATTAATAATAGGCAAGTCGGTACTTAATTTATCGTGCCCTATTACGTAAATATAATTTAGTGAATCAGCTGTTTGTCTTTCTGTGTCTACACGTCCTACCATGTCTGTATTTAAATCCACCGTGGTTTTATCTAAAGGGAATAAGGGATGTTCAGAATAGTATTCAGAACCTAATAAACCTTTTTCCTCTCCACTCACCGTAATAAAAACAAGTGTTCTTCTTGGTGCTTTACCTTTTTTTGCTGCAGTTGCAAACGCTTCAGCCATTTGCATAACACTTACTGTGCCTGAACCATCATCGTCAGCGCCATACCAAATTACATCACCCTTCTTGCCTAAGTGATCATAGTGTGCAGACAAAACAACATACTCGTCTTTTTTATCTGTCCCTGGAATAATTCCTACTACATTACTACTCTCTAATTTGTTAACTAATTTAGTTGCTACTAAATTAACAGCACTAGTGTAGCTGCCTTTAATAGTATAAGCACCCATTATAGCAGTGGCTACTTCTTTTGATATAGTCACCATTACAAACCCTTTATTATTATTAGGTTTGATGTATAATCCACTTTTTACTGTTGATGCATTTTTAAGCGGGAAGTTGGCAGATATAATAAATAATCCTGTAGCTCCTTTAGCAATTGCGTTATTCATTTTTGACATAGGAGAAGCAGGGTTGGCGTTAAATGCACGACTACCACCTGGCCCCATTGTCGGTATTCCATTTTCAGAACCTTCTAGTACAATAACTAATTTTCCTTGTACGTCAATTCCCGCATAGTCATTAATTCCTTTTGTAGAATCAACTATTCCATAGCCAGCGAAAACAACATTCGTAAAATTAAAATTGCCTGAACTTATAGTTGCAAGCGCGAAAGAAAAATCCTTATCCCATTCAAAACTTTGCCCATTCACTGCTAGTTTTCTTTCAGTTAACTCGTCCTGATACACAGGGTATAGTTGTTGGTAGCTATTGCCATTCCCGGGAAGTAAACCCATTTTTTTAAACTGCGACTCAATATAGGCTGCTGCACGTTTCTGACCAGGGCTAGCCGTTTCACGACCTTCCATTTCGGCACTCGCAATAATGGAAAGTTTTTCTTTCAAACCTTGTTGGGTAATAACTGTTCCAAATTTCTTTAAATCTTCTGCTTTTTGTGCAAAAGCCATCACAGACATAAATGGTAATAATAAAAATAATAGTTTTTTCATTATGCTATTTTTTTGACTCTATTTTTAATCGAGTTTATTTGAAAAATAAATTGAATACAAGTTTAATTAACAAGTAATTTTATTGACTCTATTTTGATGTCTGCCACCTTCGAAAGCAGTTTCCATAAATTTCGTAATCATTTCTTTTGCAAGTTCTATGGACACATATCTTGCAGGAATACAAATCATATTTGCGTCATTATGTAAACGAGTGAGTTCTGCAATTTCAGTTTCCCAACAAAGCCCAGCTCTGATACCTGCGTGCTTGTTTGCTGTCATGGCAACTCCGTTAGCACTTCCACAAAATAATATACCAAAGCTTGCTTCTCCAGTCTCTACACTGCTAGCAGTAGGATGGGCGAAGTCTGGGTAGTCTACAGAATCCGTATTATAAGTGCCAAAATCTTTTACGGTAAATCCTTTTTCCTCTAACCAAGTTTTCACTTGATTTTTAAAATCGATACCTGCATGGTCTGCACCAAGGGCAATAGGCTTACTTGCGTCAAATACAAATGACATATTGTTTATTTTAAGTTGTAGAAATTGATTTTATTAAATCTATTTATTAATCCCACTCTTCGTCATCTTGTTTAACAGACTTATGTGCCCATTTTGAAACAAGGATACTAAATTCAAATAAAGTATATAATGGAATAAATACAATAGTTTGACTATACCAGTCAGGACTTGGCGTAATGAATGCAGCAACTATTAAAATAACAATTACAGCATATTTACGTGTTGTGGTTAAAAACTTAGGAGTGATTAATCCAATCTTAGTCAATAAAAATACAATTACTGGCATTTCAAATGCAATGCCACATCCCAATATCAAATTGGTTAAATTATCTAAGTAATCTGCAAAGGTAGGGATGGTAGTTATAGTGCCCTTGGTACCTAATTGGAAGCTCGCCAAGAAATTAAATGTAAATGGCCCAAGTACAAAAAATCCAAATGCAGCACCTAGGAAGAAAAAGAAGGAAACAAAGAATATCATAAACTTTGTATTCTTTAATTCTTTCTCTTTTAAAGCGGGCTTTATAAAAGACCATACCTGCCAAAATACAAATGGGAAGGCTACAATAATGCCTCCTACAAATGACATGCTAATACTGCTCAAGAATTGACCACCAAATGTGGTACTTTGTAATGTTACTTTTACAGGAGGCATACATAATGAATCCCCTAAATGCAAATAATGGCTCAAATTACAAAAAGCACGATAAGTAATAAAGTCAGGATAAATTGGACCCATAATTACATTGTCCATTACCCAGTCTCTGTAAATAAATATAACTAATGTGGTAATTAAAATAGCTCCTAATGAACGAACTATGGTACCTCTTAAAACCTCTAAATGATCAATGAAAGACATTTCTGAACCTTCATTTTTATTGAATCTATCAAATATTGCCATGTGCTTGTGAATGAGCAATAAAGTTAAGGCTTATAGGGGAAAATTGGAGGCACAATTATTAAAAATATGACTAGTGGATTCTTATTTTAACTTTCTCAATTCTAGTATCACTTACTGCTAGTATTTCAGCATCAAAATGAGTTAAATGTATCACTTGTCTAATTTTAGGAATGGCTTCATATTTATGAATCAAATAGCCACTTAGGGTTTCTGCCTTGTCTGCAGAGAAGTCTATACCATATTTTTCATATAAGTAATCTAATTCTAAACGACCACTAAATACATATTCTGTTTCAGACAGTTTCTTTTCTAAAAACTCTTGTTCGTCATATTCATCGTCAATTTCTCCAAATATTTCTTCTAATACGTCTTCCATAGTTACAATACCTGCTGTTCCACCAAACTCGTCTACCACCCAAGCAATACTTTTTCTCTTTTTGGAGAAAAGATTAATTAAATCGGCGGCATTCATACTTTCTGGTACTAATAAAATAGGATGCAGTACCTGTGACAAATTGGTCGGTTTTTTAAACAAATCTAATTGGTGTACATAGCCTACAATAGAATCTAATGTTTCTTCATAGACAATTAATTTACTCAGCTTGGTTTCTACAAATATATTTTGTAATTCATTTATGGAAGTAGTTAATTCCACACCTACAATCTCGGTTCTTGGTACCAAACATTCTCTAATTTTAATATCTGGCAAGCTTAATGCATTTTCAAATAAATCGGTATTAAGGTCCTGTTGCTGTTGTTGGTCCTTTGTTTGTTGTACAAAATGTGCAAGATCAACTTTAGTGAATGCTTCCTTTTTATTCACCATTTTTACTTGTAATATATTACCTAAAAACCATTGTGCTAAGTTTACCAATACTATTGTTAGCGGTCTAAATAACATATGAAAAAAATTAGCCAATGGTGCAAAGGTACTTATCATGGAAGCCGCTCTGGCTTTGAATATAGCTTTAGGTATTAACTCTCCAATTAGTAAAATAACCATGGTAGAAAGTATTGTATTACCTAGTAAAATACTATAGGGTCCAATATTTAATTTAGTCCATAAATATTTATGTAGTAATTCCTCAAACAAAATACCAAATACAACTAAGGAAATATTTAGCCCAATTAGACATGTTCCAATGAATTGGGTAGGGGCTTCTAAAAATTTAGAAATGATAATACCCGCTCGACTGCCTTGTTTTTTCTTTAATTCTAAACTTAGTCGGTTGGCACTTACAAATCCAATTTCATAGCCCGAAAAGAAGCCGATTAAAACAAGAGATGCTATTATTGCGAAAACCATATACTAAAGTTAATAAATAAATTTTAATGAATCCTAAGACTCATAGAATACCGGCTTGGTTTCAATGATACCTTCAATTTGTTCCATAATTTCCAGTGTCAATAACATAGCTGTGTCCAACGCAGTTAAATTATCAAGTAATTGTGCTTTACTAGTTGCACCTAAAATAGCCGTACTCACATTGGGGTTTTTAATACACCATGCAATACTTAGGGAAGCGGTACTCACTTTCAAAGCTTTTGCTAATGCCCCTAATTGTTGTACTCTTTTAATTTTGTCTTGCATTAACCACTTGTCTCTAAGCCATTCTAATCCTTCCATTTGGAATCTAGATCCGTCTGGTATGCCGTCATTATATTTTCCAGTTAATAAACCTGCTGCAAGGGGGCTCCAAATAGTGGTACCCATTCCTTGATTTTTGAATATTTCTAAATACTCATTATCTATCTTGTTACGCTCAAACATATTGTACTGCGACTGTTCCACGGAAGGACCAATAATTCGATACTCCGAAGCTACACGATGCGCTTCCATTATTTCAACACCACTCCATTCGCTGGTACCCCAGTATAAAATTTTACCCTGTTGAATTAAAGTATTCATTGTTTGAACTACTTCTTCAATAGGCGTTGTTTTATCTGGTCTGTGACAAAAATATAAGTCTAAATAATCCGTTTGCATTCTTTGTAAGGCTTCATGACAAGCTTCTGTCAAATGCTTTCTACTTAATCCGGTTTGATTTGGTTTATTATTTTTTCCTCTTGATCCAAAATAAGCTTTTGAGGAAAGTACGATAGAAGTTCGATCCCATTTTTTCATATTCAATACGCGACCCATCATTTTCTCACTTTCACCTTCTGCATATCCTTCTGCATTGTCAAAAAAGTTAACGCCTGCATCATAGGCTATTCCCATTAACTCGTCGGCAATACGGTCGTCAATTTGTTTGTGAAATGTAACCCAGCTGCCAAAGCTTAATGTGCTTAATTGAAGTCCAGACTTACCCATTTTTCTGTATTCCATAAATTTGATATTTATTAAGGATGTAATGAACTGCTGTCGCTAATGATTGCGAAGCTATTAGATTGCGGCTTAAATATTTTAATATCCGTTAAATTTTGATTAGCCTCTAATCCAAGTCCATATATTTTTGAAATTGGGTTATGTTGTTTCACTATCACTTCTTTGTCTGTATGAAACGTACTTGTAATTTGATCCCAATACATTTCTTTACACCAAAGTGTATCCCCTAATATATTATACACAACTACATCGTCTTTTAAAAATACTTTATTTTCCGATTCAATATAGTGTGCATACTTAGCAGTTAATTTACTTTCCACCTTTGCACTATCCTTATAAAAATCTACTTTAATAGATTTAGGAAATTCTATCATCCTTCCACTGTCTTGTAAATATTTATTCATAATTGGAGCCGTTAGTTTTGCACTTAACTTCCCACCATTACTAATATATATTGCCACATCTTTTCCTATATCAACACCGCCAACTCTAGAACCTAGGGCTTTTACATCATTTACATTGTTCTCACAAGACTCCATAAAAAAGCAGCTACTGATTCCAGTAACTGCTAGTATTAAAAATGTATTAATTTTTTTATTAATCATATTTACGTTTATTAAACCACACATCGCTCAAGCTATATCCAAGCGTGAACTGCATAAAAGTCTCTTTAAAGTTATTTACGCTTGTCCCTCTTTGACCCACTTGCAAAGCTAAATTGATAATTGTAAACTGATAATCATAAGAACGATATTTTCTTACAGGCAATCCTAATCCTAATGTAATTCCACTCACCTTTAATCCATTATTATCTATATTGACATAATCCTTTCCTGTAAAGAAACCTGCTCTATATATTACAGTAGACCAGTAGCTGTCAAATGCGTAAGGGTCTGGGTTGTATTGAAGTCCTGTTCTAAACATATAAGAATTAGACAAGGCATCTTGCTTTCCGTAAAATTGATATTTGTCTTTCCATGAAGCTTGGTTCATTTCAAATCCTAGCACCCATTCGTCATAAGAACCTCTTGCTACTGTTTGCTTTTTATGAAAAGCGATTGCTCCAGAAATCATAGCTGGAATTTTTATAGTTCCTGGATTATCAACTGTAGACAATGCAGTGTCTAAAGGAACTTCTGCAGCAGCAGTATAAGTGCCTATGGATCTAGTTATGTCTTGTTTTCCTGACAAGCTTTGGTCTAAAGAATAGGTAGCACCGTAGCTTATGGTGTATTCCGTTTTCTCTTTAGTAAGTGGGTGGTCCACTTTCTTAATTGGAAACTCACCTAATAAACCAATCTTTAAAAAGACACCTCCAAAATGGGTGCTTGTATTTGATTTAGATTGGTAGAAATAAGCAGTATCGGTACTGTAAGTGATTTTCTTAATTGTTTCAATATCTTTTCTTCCAAAATTATATCCTGTATTAAATCCTAAGCTTGCATATTTCCAAGCCTTACCAAATCCAATAAATAATTGGTTTAATCCGCCGTCTCCCTTGTAATTATTATATAAGGAATCGCCCGTACTTAATTTCAAATTCTCATTTACGGAGTAACTAATACTAGTAATAGGTTGTAGTCCAAAAGCAAATCCCATTTTATGCTCTTTGCTAATTGGCACACCAATTGTTAAATAATTTGGAATTAAATAAGTTGATTTTTCAGTTCCAGAAGGATTATTTCTTTTTAATGTAGTTTGATTTAAGTTCAATCCTAAATCAAATGTGGTCATGAAAATATTTCCGTAAGACGCTGGATTGTTGAAATTGATACTTTGTCCATAACTACCATTCATTCCAGCAGTATATGCGGTAGTAAAACCACCCATACCTTGGCTAGTAGCATTTTGACTATTTAAGTTTTCATTTCCCAAGCCATATCTAGAAAATGGGGAATTTATTTGGGCTTTCGATGGGGTTAAAAAACAAACTAAAACTAAGAGAGTGGTTAACCTAATTATTTTTTTCGCTAATAGCATATAATCCTTTAAATATTAAATTTTGGTCGGCAAATATCCTCTTTTTTAAGTGAGGTACAAAATAACTAAGGTCACCCCCGGTTAATAGCACGTTAAAGTTCCCATATTTTTCTTCATAAGCAGCAATAATCCCATCTATTTCGGCCGCAATGCCAAGAATTACACCACTTAACATATTAGTTTTGGTATCATATCCAACCAAATTGAACTCCTTTGAAGGGGTAATTAGGGGTAAAAGTGCAGTTTGCTCATGCATTGCCTTAAATCTCATTTGCATACCAGGAGAGATACTTCCTCCCAAAAATTCGTGTCTATTACTAATAAAGTTGAACGTAATGCAGGTTCCCATAGAAATTACCAAATTATGCTGTGCTGGGTGAAGGTCTACAACTGCGGCGCAAAGTGCTAGCCTGTCTGCACCAATAGTTTCGGGTTTACCTACTGGGGTGGTAAAATTAATTTTAGTATCGGGACCTAGTAAGTGAAATTGGGTCTTTTGAGCCAATAATGCTTCAATGGCTTTGTCATGATGCATAACCGACGACAAAATGCTCTTATTTGGTGTCCATTTTGTGATCAATGCTTCAATGCTTTCTAAGCTAGCATTTTCTAAAATACATACTTCTACTAACTCCTTTTCTTTAAAAATGGCAGCCTTGAAACGGGTGTTCCCAAAATCAAAACAAATGGTTACAGACATAAGTATACTTGAGTTTCAAAATTAACTGCTTTAAATCAAAGTTTACCTAAAACAATAGGCAAGTTGCAAAAGTTTTCGGTTATTTGAGCTACTAAATAAACCCCCAAATGAAGATAGCAGGATTCACCATCATAAAAAATGCAGTAGTAAATGACTTTCCAATTGTGGAAGCCATTCGTTCTATTTTGCCTGTGGTGGATGAAATGATTGTATTAATTGGAGATTCAACTGACGAAACTATTGCATTAATAACTTCCATTGGAGATCCTAAAATTAAAATACATCATTCAGTATGGGACAAGAATTTGAGAAAAGGAGGTGCCGTTTTAGCAGTAGAAACCGACAAAGCGTTTCAATTAATTGACGATTCTTTTACTTGGGCTTTTTACATTCAAGGGGACGAAGTAGTGCATGAAAAATATCACCCAGCAATAGTAGCAGCCTGTAATAAATATGCGGACGACAAAGAAGTACAAGGGCTACTATTTAATTATAAACACTTTTTTGGTACTTATGACTATGTTGGAGATAGTAGAAAATGGTATGCACATGAAACTAGAATTATTAGAAATAATAAAAAAATTAGTGCTTACCGAGATGCACAAGGGTTTAGAATTGGCAATACTAAATTGCCTGTAGCAGCTATTAATGCTAGCATTTATCACTATGGATGGGTTAAGAGTCCAGAACAAATGCGTAAAAAACAAAAAGAGAGTAGTGTGTTTTGGAATGACGATACACAAATGGAAAAAATAATTACAAGTCCTGACTATTACGATTTTTCGGGTTTCGATTCCTTAGAGAAATTTAAAGAAACACATCCGGCTGTAATGTTAGATCGCATAATAAAGAAAAACTGGGTAATTGATTTAGATATTTCAAAAAAGCAGTTCTCTCTAAAAAATAAACTGCTTTACTATTTCGAAAAGTGGACTGGCATTCGACCTTTTGATTTTAAAAATCATAAAATAATTAGACCCTAATGCTTTTTGATTTAAAAAATATTAGCAGTGGAGTTGACAAAGGAGACTTTCTTTTGTTAGCCAAAGCATTGACTAGTATTGAAAATAAAAAGGAAGGTGTTACTGAATTTTTAGAAAGCCTTGTTCCTTCTACTGCTCCAATAATTGGAATTACGGGTCCTCCAGGTGCAGGAAAGAGTACTTTAATTGCTACACTTATTGGTAGCTGGGTAAATGATAATAAGAAAGTGGCAGTATTGTCGGTAGACCCTTCTTCTCCATTTCATCAAGGGGCTATTTTGGGGGATCGTATAAGAATGAAAGACTGGTATTTGAACCCCAATGTGTTCATAAGGTCCTTGGCGTCTAGGGGTCATTTAGGGGGGTTAAATAGTTCTATGATAGAAATGACCACCCTGTTGCAAGCGGCCGGCTTTGACTATATTCTGGTTGAAACGGTAGGAGTGGGTCAATCTGAGGTGGAAGTTGCAGCTTTGGCAGACACTACTATTGTTGTTTTGGTTCCAGAAGCAGGGGATGAGGTGCAAATGATGAAAGCAGGTCTAATGGAAATTGCCGATTTATTTGTGGTAAATAAGGCGGACAGGCCAGATGCAGCAATTTTTGCAAACCATATTCAGCAAATGGTAATGGACAATCACACAAGTAGCTGGTCTCCTGTTGTTTTGAAAACGGTAGCTACTCAAAATGTTGGAATAACTGAATTGATTAATGCTATTCATGCGCATCAAGAAAATATAAAAAATAGTCAACGCAAGAAAAAGCTGATGCTAAATAAAGCGATTCAATTAATAGTGGCCGATAAAATTAAAAGTATTGACGAGCGAATTGTGGAAGAAAAATTAACCATAGCCTTGGCTAACCCACAGTTTAATATTTTTGAATTCGCGAAACAGTTTTTTAAATAGCTAACTGCACAAAGACTACCCCTGTTGACTCTTACGCCATCTGTAAATAATATAACCCATAATCCCAAAAGGCATAGCTGCCAGATATAAGATACCTGCGTTGAATCCTCTTCCTGCTTCTTCTCCAATCTGAGCTGCCGTTTTAGTACAAATGGCGCATTGCGCAAAAGTACTTGCAGTTAAACAGAATGATAGAATAAATAAAAAGAATTTTTGCTTCATGTGTTAAATATAAAAGTATAAAAAAACCCCGAGCGTTCGGGGATCTTTATACAAATCTTAAGCGCTTGCTTTAGTTGTTTTTGGTGCAGTAGCTGCTGCAGCTGCTGCAGGCTTTGGTGCCGTAGAAGCTGTTTTGTGTGGTCTGCTTACACCGAAAGATCCCATGAATCTTTTTCCTTTAGCTGTTTTTTTATCTCCTCTTCCCATGATGTTGTTATTTAGTTAAATGTGAATTGACTGCAAAAATAAAAAAACCCCTTGAATATAAGTATATCCGAGGGGTTTTATTTCAAATTAGTTTTTTAGAACTATAATTTGCCGCTCAATTCTTTACCAGCCTTGAATTTAGCCACTTTTTTAGCTTTGATCTTGATTGTAGCACCAGTTTGTGGGTTACGACCAGTTCTTGCAGCACGCTTAGATACTGAAAAAGTACCAAAACCTACTAAAGTTACTTTATCGCCTTTTTTCAATGCTTTTGTAACTGCTTCGATAAAAGCGTCTAAAGCTGCATTCGCTTGTGTTTTTGGGCACTCTACTGCGTCAGCAATGTGTGCAATTAATTCTGCTTTGTTCATGATGTGTTTTTTATAGTTTAAACGATAGACAAATTTATTAGGTTTTATGAAACGAAAAAATATTTTGATAGTTTTTTTTCACATTATTTTTCCACTAAAACCCTTAAATAGTAAGGTTTTCATGGAAAATGAGCTTTGTCATAGTTTTTATAGAATTCGCTTTAAAGTATCTAAAACCCCTATTTCATTGAGTTTCAGGGCATAATTTTCTGAAATCAAGTGCTATAGCGGCTTTCAAGCGCTTAAGTATCCACAATCAATTCACAATTTGCATAAAAGAGGTAAAATGAAAACATTGCTCCCCCCAAGTATTGTGTAATGTGAGAATGAGTGCCGATGCGTGTACAGACTGATACAGCTCCAAGCTTTCAGGGCTTTTGGCAAATAATTGTAAAGTATAGGTTGGTGCTTGCGTAGGGTCCACTTCTAATTGGTAAAACCGACTCTCTGTAAAACAATCGGTAGCCATAAAACTTGGGATGAATTGTTCTTGCATCCATGCAATCCAAATAGGCTCTACAGCTGGCTCAATTTGAAAACTAATATTACATACTTTCATATTACTAGATTGAGTTACTTTTTTAATTCAATTAAAATTGGACAATGATCACTGTGTTTCACATCGGGTAAAATGTCGGCAGATTTAATTTTGTCTCCTAATGGCTCGGTAACACATAAATAGTCAATACGCCAACCTTTATTTTGCAATCTTACGGTAGGGAAGCGTTGGCTCCACCAGGAGTAGGCATGTAATTTTTCTGGGTGCACTTTTCTAAAACTGTCAATCCAACCATTGCTTAAAAAGTCGTCCATCCATGCTCTTTCTTCAGGTAAAAAACCAGAAGATTTTTTATTCCCTTTTGGGTCATGTATATCTACTTCTTTGTGTGCGATATTATAGTCACCTGCTACAATAAGGTTAGGTCTTTCTTTTCTTAATACGTCTAACCATGCGGCAAACTCTTTTAACCATTGGTATTTATAGGTCTGTCTAAGATCACCACTTGTTCCAGAAGGGAAATAGGCATTTATGATTGTCAAATCACCTAAGTCAACTCTTATTACACGACCTTCTGAGTCGCTCATGCCATGACCATTTCCGTACACTATATTTGTTGGCTTTTGTTTACTAAAGATAGCAACACCACTATATCCTTTTTTTTCTGCAGGATACCATGCAACATGATAACCCAAAGAAGTAAAGAGTGTTAAATCAATATCGGTTGAACTTGCTTTAGTTTCTTGAACACATAATACGTCGACTGGGTATTCTGTTAACCATTCAATTAGCCCTTTTTTTATAGCAGCTCTAATACCATTTACATTATAACTTACAATTCGCATTATTTCTTAGTTTAAAGAGGGCATTTGGAATAATTCACTATGGCTAAAAAGAATCAAAAAATTTAAATATTCGTCTGTAATATTATTGGGGATTAATACCATTTGAGTAGGTAATTTATCGCCTTGAATAATACAGGTAATTTGATTGTCAATAAAAATAGTTTTTAAATTTGCATCGTAATTAAATAAAATACTGAATTTGCTATTCTTATAAACTCCGCTTATAAGCTTATTGGCTGTGATATAGTGTCTTTTGAAACTAGTTCCTAAATCAAATTTTTCGGTAGAATCATAGCCGTTATACAATTCGTTAGGGTTTGCCCATTTGTCTGCTAGTGTATAGTTTTCGGCTACTGTAAATTTCCCAACTACTAAATTATTATAATAAATTTTATTTAACGTATCACTTAAAAATTCAATAGGATTTTTAGTCTCTTCTTCGAATGACGCTTTTTCATTAAATGAAATAAATGATTCAATGCCGTAGTCTATATTATTTCGAACATCTCTTAAAGGTTGGTAAATTTGATAATATTCATTTCTGCTATTCTTGTTGGAGGCTTTTATGGCATTACTAATAGCAGTGAATGGATAATTATTAGACTTCTCTTTTAAATTTATTTTTTGGGTTATCGCGTTACTGGTCCTAAGTAATTGTTTATTTTCTTTAACTGTGAATGACATGAAACCTTTAGTGGTATCAATACTTATTCTTGGCATTTTATGTACATAGGGCATCCATAAATTATCGGTTGCGTATAGCATGGAAGCTTTGGCTACTAAATAACTCATGTCTGCAGTACTAGGTGTTATTTGGGCTATTCCTTTAGATAAGGCGGTAAACATATTTATTGGACTACTTAACGGGAAAGCTATTGGCAAACCAATACCTAGAGATTGGGCTTGCCCCATACGCATTAAAATAGTTCGCTTAAATATGGCCTTTCTTTCCTGATCAAAAATGGAGCAAGTGATAAACCAAATAGTTTTAACACTGTCTTTTTCATTTTCAGGAATATCTAATAAGCCATTTCGGTAAGCCAAACTGGATTCCATCTCATATAATTCTACATAAGCATGATAAGGTATATACCTAGATTTGTTCCAATTAATTTCGATTTTTCCTAACTGACTCGTCTTATTAAAATTTAGCAAAGCTGGGTCTGATTCTAGGTCCCTTTCTAGTTTCAATGATTTAAAGACACCCATGTCTAATGCTTCCAAAATGAGTTGTTTATTTTGGAAGTTCAAATGCCAATAACTTGCATTTGGTAAAATATTTGAATAGGCTTGTATAGTTTCTACTGCAACTTTAGTTTGTGCATTCGTATGAATGCTTAAAAAAAGTACAATTATAGCTACTAGCGGTAATTTCTGCTTCATGTTTTGTTATAAAATACAAATTCAAATTTAACTATTTTAAGCTACTCTGCTTCATAATTTATTTTAACTTTAGACAATTGAATTTGTAATTTTTATGAATATGAAACCGGATACTCAACAAAGCATTAAACGACGTGTTATTCCTGCAGTGAAGTCCTATGGTTTAGAGGGACCTAAGTCAAGATGGCACGAATTAACCTATGCGGTGGATATATTTGTTCAATTTATTAAAGGGTTTAGAGCACTGCATTTTATTGGACCATGCATCACTGTATTTGGATCAGCCAGATTTAAAGAAGATCATCCTTTTTATATTTTAGCAAGAGAAATGGGAAAGAAAATTGCAGAAGCAGGTTTTGCAACTATTACTGGTGGTGGTCCTGGTATTATGGAGGCTGCTAATAGAGGTGCTTTTGAAAATCACGGGAGGTCCATAGGTTGTAATATTAAACTCCCCTATGAACAATTGCCGAATCCTTACCTACATAAATCTATCACTATTGATTTTTTCTTTGTGCGTAAAGTATTGTTGGTAAAATATTCTTATGCTTTTGTAATTATGCCTGGCGGCTTTGGGACACAGGATGAATTTTTTGAAACACTTACTTTAATTCAGACCAAAGTGATTAAAAATTTCCCAATTGTAGTGATGGGAAAGGAGTTTTATGAACCATTTCAACATTGGTTGGAACATATGATAACTGGTGGAACTATTTCGCCAGAAGACAAGAACTTCATTTTATTCACAGACGACACGGAGGAAGCTATTAACTATATAAAAAGCTATATGGATAAAAATTATAAAGCTAAGAAGCATAAGCGTTTATGGTGGTTATTGGAGAAGTAACATTTTATACCTGCTAATTGCTTGTACTTATTTACATAAAAAAAGGCCTCATTTATTAGAGACCTTTTTTTATGAATGCTATTTTTATTAATCAATCACTGGCTGTAACCATCGAGTGATATATTCCATACTTTGCTTTTTTCGTTTTGCATAGTCAACAACTTGGTCTTGTTGTATTTTACCTAGTCCAAAGTATTGACTTTTTGGATTTGCAAAATACCAACCACAAACACTTGATGCTGGATACATAGCTAAGCTTTCCGTTAAGGTAATGCCCGTATGCTTCTCAGCGTCTAATAGTTCAAATAAACTATACTTCTCAGTATGGTCTGGACAAGCTGGATAGCCTGGTGCTGGACGAATACCTACATAGTTCTCTTTTATCAATTCTTCGTTACCTAAATTCTCGTCTTTTGCATAACCCCAGAATTCAGTTCTGGTTTTAGCGTGTAAGTATTCGGCAAATGCTTCTGCTAAACGGTCGGCCAATGCCTGTAAAATAATTTTATTGTAGTCGTCTAGTTGCTCCTCGAAGGCTTTGATATGTTTTTCAATACCATGAATAGTTACCGCGAATGCACCTATAAAATCATTTTTATTTTCGGTTGTTGGACAAATAAAGTCTGCCAAAGAAAAATTAGGTTGACCTGCTGCTTTTTTAGATTGTTGTCTTAAAAAGTGTAATTCAACTTCTTTATTTCCATTTTGCAATATTATATCATCACCTGCTGAAGTTGCTGGCCAAAATCCTACTGCCCCTTTTGCAGTTAACCATTTTTCCTTTATGATAGTATCTAATAAACTTCTTGCATCATGGTATAGTTTAGTGGCTACTTCTCCTACTTTTTCGTCAGTTAAAATTGCTGGGAAATTACCGTGCAATTCCCAAGCAATGAAAAATGGTTTCCAGTCTATATAATCAACCAATACAGATAAGTCAGTTATTTCAATTGCTTTGTTTCCTGTAAAGCTAGGAGCTACCACTTCGAAATTTTCCCAGTCAATTGGCATTTTATTTTTCAATGCTTCTTGATAAGGTAATGATTGCTTAGTTGTCTTCTTATTGTCAAAGTCTGCTTTTAATTGCAAATAGGCCGCTTCTAATTCTGCTAAGAATGGAGCTTTTTGATCCTTATTTAACAAAGATCCTGCAACAGTAACACTTCTAGATGCATCTAATACATGCACAACACCATCATTATATTCTGGGGCAATTTTAACTGCAGTATGCATTCTACTTGTTGTAGCGCCACCAATCATTAATGGAATATTCATTCCACGACGTTTCATTTCTTTCGCAATATGAACCATCTCGTCTAAGGAAGGGGTAATTAATCCACTCAATCCAATTATATCTACTTCATGCTTTACCGCTTCTGCTAATATTTTATCTGCAGGAACCATAACTCCAATATCTATAATTTCATATCCATTACATCCTAAAACCACACCAACTATATTTTTCCCAATATCATGTACGTCTCCTTTAACAGTAGCTAATAAAATTTTAGCAGGCCCTTTCGATTTTCCTCCTGGTGTTGCTGATGCTAGTTTTAATCTTTCTTTCTCTGCTTCAATAAAAGGAGTTAACACTGCAACACTTTTTTTCATTACACGCGCACTTTTAACAACCTGTGGTAAAAACATTTTACCTGCGCCAAATAAATCACCCACTTGATTCATCCCTGCCATTAATGGCCCTTCAATTACTTCTAATGGTGCACTATATTGTAATCTAGCTTCTTCTGTATCTGCGTCTATATAATCGGTAATACCATTTACTAAAGAATGCGCTAGCCTTTCTTGAACCGTTCCTGATCGCCACGCTAGTTTTTTAATATCGTCTTCCGCTACACGTCCTGCGTCAGCTCCTTTAGCCTTTACAGCATCTGCAAATTGGATCAATGCTTCCGTTGCTTCATTATTATCATTGTTCCTATTCAAAATTACATCCTCACATAAATTTCGAAGGGTAGGTTCAATTTCATCATATATTTCTAATTGTCCTGCATTTACAATTCCCATATCCATACCTGCTTTAATAGCATAGTATAAGAATACAGCATGAATTGCTTCTCTTACCGCATCATTACCTCTAAATGAAAAAGAAACATTCGACACACCGCCACTTACTTTTGCTAAGGGCATTTTTTGTTTAATAATTCTTGTTGCTTCAATAAAGTCAACGGCGTAATTATTATGTTCCTCAATTCCTGTGGCAATGGCAAAAATATTAGGATCAAAAATGATATCCTGTGGATCAAATCCAACCTGCTCCACTAATATTTTATAAGCACGCTCGCATATTTCAATTTTACGGTCCTTAGTATCTGCTTGTCCTACTTCATCAAATGCCATTACTATTACAGCAGCACCATAGGCTTTACAAATATGAGCTTGTTCAATAAATTTTGCTTCTCCCTCTTTCATAGAGATAGAGTTTACAATACATTTTCCTTGAACGCATTTCAAACCTGCTTCGATAATTTCAAATTTGGAACTATCAATCATAATTGGAATACGTGCAATGTCTGGCTCACTTTGTAATAAGTTCAAATAAGTAGTCATTGCTTTTACGCCCTCTAATAAAGCGTCGTCCATATTGACGTCAATAATTTGAGCACCACTTTCTACCTGCTGTCTTGCTACCGACAATGCTTCTTCGTATAAATTTTCTCTAATTAGTCGAGCAAATTTTTTAGAGCCAGTTACGTTTGTTCTTTCTCCTACGTTTACAAAATTAGTTTCAGGACGAATCACTAATGGCTCTAATCCTGCTAATCTTAAATAAGGCTTTATATGTATATTCTCACTCATAATATTGTCTCTATTAATCTTAAATAGTTGTGTCTACAATTGGTAATGGTCTTGGCGTAATGGTTCTTACATTATCGGCCATATGTTTAATATGTTCTGGAGTTGTTCCGCAACAACCACCTACAATATTTACAAATTTATTATTTGCCCATTCTTCAATAAAATGTGCTGTTTGATGTGGTGCTTCGTCATATTCTCCCATGGCGTTTGGTAATCCTGCATTCGGATAAGCAGAAGTATAACAGGTTGCAATTTGAGAAAGTTCTTCAATATGACTTCTCATATCCTGTGCTCCTAATGCACAGTTAAGCCCTACGCTTAAAGGATTTGCATGTGCTACCGAAGTATAAAATGCTTCTAATGTTTGACCACTTAAAGTTCTCCCAGACGCATCTGTAATAGTCCCACTAATCATGATAGGTAGTTCTGCTTTCCCTATTTTACGATAATACTCTTTGATAGCAAAAATGGCTGCTTTAGCATTTAATGTGTCAAAAATAGTTTCTACTAATAACACATCTACTCCTGCATCATCTAATCCTTTTATTTGTTCAGTATAAGCAACAACAACTTCGTCAAAGGTAACAGCTCTGAACCCTGGATTATTTACATCGGGAGATAAGCTTAATGTTTTATTCAATGGTCCTATAGAACCAGCAATGTATTTTTCGGGTGCATTAGGATGTTTTGACTTGTATTGATTAATAGCTTCTCTAACGCATTTAGCTGCAGCAACATTTAATTCATACGCCAGGTCTTGCATGTCATAGTCTGCCATAGCAATAGAAGTACTACTAAACGTATTGGTTTCTATAATGTCTGCTCCTGCTTCTAAATATTGTAAATGTATCCCAGTAATAATAGCGGGTTGGGTAATACATAATAAATCATTATTCCCTTTAAGGTCAGAAGGCCAGTTGGCGAATCTTTCACCACGATAATCTTGTTCTGTTAATTTATGGCGTTGAATCATGGTACCCATGGCACCATCAATAACCAAAATTCTTTTTTTAAGCGACTCTTGTATTGACATAATTATTTTTTTATGCAACATCCAAAAGAGTACAAAGAATCTAATAATAAAGCGGGGTCGATATAGGTGTATCGTTTATTAGTTCTTTTCTCCTTACGGATGGCAGGTTGAACAATAAACAAATCCACCTGCAATGCGGTGCAAAGTTAGTATACTAATAGCTTGTAGCCAAATTAAGCCCCTATTGATAAGTAGCAGTAACGTCAATATTGATCTTATCCGCAACCATTTTGATTAATATGCCACCTATTCCAAAATCTTTTAAGGTTACTGTGAATCTTGCTGATGCTTTTGGAACTCCGCCAACTACTTCTATCAATCCTGTGGTTTGCATGGTTTTATTAACTCCATGAACCTGCATATTGCCAGTAACATTAATAGGGTATTTACCGTCTTTTGCGAAATTTACAGTACTGAAATTAGTGATTTGACCATTGAATAAGGCTCTTGGAAATTTATCACTCTCAATATATTCTGAATTAAAATGCTCTTGCATTTTCTCCATATCGAATTTGAAATCTTTTGCAAGCATTAGGAAACTCAAATTGCCATTGGCTTCTAGACGACTCACCGCATTTTTATTTACAGCGTCAATATCATCATCGTCCACTGCTCTAAAATGAACTACGGCTGCTTTAGTGCTATAGCTTTTTTGTGCTTGCACGTTTATGCTACTTATAACTAAGCATGCAACAAGAGTAGATAGTATCTTTTTCATAAATCAGTGTTTAAACATCAAAATTAAGTAAATCTAATTAAATTACCTATTTTATATATTGCTGAATAGGCTGTCTATTGGAAATGCTCTTACCTAAAGTCATTTCGTCCGCATATTCTAATTCACCTCCAAAAGCAATTCCTCTAGCAATGGTCGTGATACGACATGAAGCACCTGCTAATTTTTTCTGAATATAGTATATGGTTGTATCTCCTTGAATAGTAGGGTTTAACGCAAATACTAGCTCTACAACATGGTCATTCTTAATACGTTCTAATAAGGGCTCAATGGTCAATTGGTCGGGGCCAATACCGTCCAAAGGAGAGATAATGCCTCCCAAAACATGATAAGTGCCATTATATTGTTGTGTATTTTCTATCGCAATTACATCTCTAATATTCTCCACCACGCAAATGGTGTCTTTTAATCTTCCAGAATTGGCGCAAATAGAGCAAATAGTGCCATCGCTAATATTAAAGCATCTTTGACAAAACTGTATTTCCTTCCTCATTTTTGTTAAGGTCTCACCAAAATGCGTAGTCACTTGGATGTCCTGCTTTAGTAAATGCAATACCAAACGCAAGGCTGTTTTTTTGCCAATGCCAGGTAGTTTGGCGAATTCGGCCACTGCATTTTCAAGTAAAGTAGAAGGTAATTGCATACAAATTTGTGATTGGTAAAATTACTTATTAATCACCACATTAAACTCATTATCCCAATTGGCTTTAATGTTAATAGTGGTTCCTATAAATTTTACGTGTTCAGGTTGTTGTTTGATTTTACCAAATTTTCCAGTATCCCATTTTCCATTATTATTTTCGTCTTCTAAAATTTTTAATATAAAATCTCCCGGTAAAATTTTAGGAATTCTAATAAGTGATTGGCTAATAGGGAAACTATATTTCACTTTGTCTTCTTGTGTAAATAGAAGTACTGGATTTTTAATTTGTTGGAATCCGCTTAGTCTAATTAATAAAGAACCATAAGCAGCTTCGGACTTAGTCGTAAATTTTAAAGTGTCAGATTTCTGAATGGTATTTAAGTTACTATCATAAATGGATCCTTTAGGAATAATTAAGTGAAACTTAGTTTGTTCCTCCCAATTATAGTGGACAAACAAATTACGATTACTGCTGTCTATGCTAACAGTATAACCAGCTATGGCCTTGTTGTTAGTGTCACAAAGTAATATTGGAAAGCTATCATTTATTTTTATTGGACCATCAAAATTTAATTGTAAAGGGTTCAATAAATCTTGATCACCTCCCTCCATTAATTTGTTATACTTTAATGCTGTACTTTTTGCTTTTACAACTTTTGATCCTGTAACTGCTTTTTTAATTTCTATTTTTTTAAATGCCTGAAAAGCATATAGGTTCTGTGTGTCAGTAGTAGCGGTAACTTGAATTGGGTTATCTAAAAAAGCAATCAATTTGGTGCTATCGTCGTACTTTTTATTATAGTCATTTGGTAATACAAAAACTTGAAAGGACTGGTAGGGTAAAAATTTAAATTCAAACTTTCCCTTTCCGTTTATTTTACTGTAATACTGTGGACTATTTTTGTAAATAGCAGTGTCGTTATTGACTGGATGGAGCAATACAATTAAAGTGCTATCTATATTTCCAGTTTCTGCAATATGAACATTGCCACTAAAGCGTCCAGTGTCAATATGGTCTCCGGTACTAAAAACATATGTATAGTTTTTAGCAATATTTCCTTCGTTTACATCTCTTATTGCATTTCCAAATTGTAAGCTGTAAGTGGTATTAGGTGCTAAACTATCATTAATCCTTATTCTAATTGCATTCAATCTTGAATCTATTAGTGGAGTGGTTTTTATACTTGGGGAAATGATAAAATTAATTGGTAAGTCGGTGGTGCTGATATACTCGCTAAATACTAATTGGATTTCTTTTGGTTTAATACCTGTTGCTGAATCCTTTGGTCTCGCAATAGTTAAATAGGGAGGAATAC
>Ga0208916_10000343_pt1 | contig 22369 bp, 20 predicted proteins | sample DEB19_08_DNA_5_FD_184523 | JGI IMG/M metagenome (GOLD analysis project Ga0208916, IMG submission 184523) | Aqueous microbial communities from the Delaware River and Bay under freshwater to marine salinity gradient to study organic matter... | ecosystem: Environmental > Aquatic > Marine >... | reverse complement strand
CCTGTACTACGTCCTTGAGGCCTTGGGCAAAGTCGACGCGCTCCACAAAAAGGTGTTCAACGCCATCCACGTTGAAAAGCAGGCGCTCAACACCGCTGATTTGGTGATCGCCTGGGCTGAAAAGCAAGGCCTCAACAAAGCTAAGTTCGCAGAGCTTTACAACTCTTTCCCGGTCAATCTGAAAGCCCGTAAAGCCACCCAGCTGCAAGACGCCTTCAAGGTGGATGGTGTGCCTGCTTTGGGCGTGGCGGGTCGCTACTACACCTCGGGGTCTTTGGCGGGCACGATGGAGCGTGCACTGGCTGTGACCGACCACCTGATCGGGTTGGCCCGCAAGGGTAATAAGGCGTGATCGAGACTGACGCCTGGCCGGGCGTCAGTCGGTGAAAAATAGTGGCCTGATGCTTGTCATCGGCGGCTATTGGCAGCGGTAAGTCACTTTTTGCATGCGTGTGCTGGCTACAATCAACCATAAACCCTGCAAGATTCGTGCCCTTATGAACTACTCCTCTTCCCTGCTGCTGACTTTTGCCCTGCTGATGGCATTTCCGGTGTTGGCTGAAAAAGCCGACCGCGACAAGCCGATGAACGCCGAGTCGGATGCACTGCGCTATGACGACCTCAAGCAGAGCAGTATTTTCACGGGCAATGTGATCATCACCAAGGGCACCATCCTGATTCGGGGTACCCGCGTTGATGTGTTTCAGGACGCGCAGGGTTACCAGCAGGCGGTGGTCATCGCTGAACCCGGCAAACTGGCTTATTACCGCAGCAAGCGCGACGGCGTCGATGAAGTGATTGAAGGTGAGGGCGAGCGCATTGAGTACGACAGTCAGGCTGACAACGTCAAGTTCATCCGCCAAGCCGTGTTGCGCCGTTATGTGAGCGGCAAGTTGGCCGATGAAAGCAACGGCGCCTTTATTCGCTACGAGAACACCACGGACGTCTTCACGGTCGATGGGAGCCCGATACCCGTTCGAACAGCGGCTAATCCAAGCGGTCGCGTGCGGGCTTTGCTTGCGCCGCGTGCTGCACCAGCGGCAGCAACGGGTACCGCCGGCCCCGCCGTGGCTTCGCCTTCCGCGCGTCCACCCGTTGGGGCCGTCCCATCACCCAGTCTGCAGCCCAGCACCACGCTGGGTGGCGAAAAAAAATAAGTATGACCTGATGGATCTGGATCCCACGCAAGCACTCACGCCCAGTCGACTCGTCGCTCAGGGTCTGCAAAAATCATACGGGAGCCGCAAGGTTGTCAAGGACGTTTCGCTGGCCGTGCAAAGTGGCGAAGTGGTCGGTCTGCTGGGCCCAAATGGTGCTGGTAAAACCACCTCGTTTTACATGATCGTTGGCTTGGTGCGGGCCGATGCTGGCCAGATCAGCATCGACGGCCAGCCGGTCGAACGCATGCCGATTCACCGCCGCGCCCGACTCGGCCTGAGCTATTTGCCGCAAGAAGCCTCGATCTTTCGCAAGCTCACGGTCGAGCAAAATGTGCGCGCCGTGTTGGAGCTGCAACGCGACAATGCCGGTAAACCGCTGGGCGAGGCTGAAATCCGCCAGCGCACCGACAGCTTGTTGCAAGAGTTGCGGGTCGAGCATTTACGTGATTCTCCGGCGCCGGCACTGTCAGGCGGTGAACGGCGCCGGGTTGAGATTGCCCGCGCGCTGGCCACCCAGCCGCGTTTTATTTTGCTCGACGAACCCTTTGCGGGTATCGACCCAATCGCCGTGATTGAAATTCAACGCATCATCGGGTTTTTAAAAGCGCGTGGCATTGGCGTGCTCATCACCGACCACAACGTGCGTGAAACGCTGGGCATTTGCGACCACGCCTACATCATCAGTGAGGGCCATGTGCTGGCCACGGGCACACCATCTGAGATTGTGAACAACGCAGATGTGCGCCGGGTTTATCTCGGCGAACATTTCAAGATGTGACATGAAACAAGGCTTGTCCCTTCGCGTCTCGCAACATCTTGCGCTGACGCCGCAGTTGCAACAGTCGATCCGTCTGCTGCAACTCTCCACGTTAGAGCTGAGCCAGGAAGTCGAGCAGATGCTCGATGAAAATCCGTTTTTGGAAGTCACGGAGGAAGCCGCATCGCGTGAGGAGTTTGGCTTGGCCGAGGCCGATGCGCCTGTCAGCCAAGACATCCGCGATTTTGAGTATGCCGCCAGCGACAGCGCTGCCAGCAGCAGCGCCGATGACAAGGCTTCGACCAGCAGTGAGGCCGAGAGCAGCGAGCCCAAATTAGAAGAAAGCTGGGAGGGTGATGGCACGGTGGAGTCGGCGCCCGACGACAGCGAGTGGGGCAGCGACGCGCCGGCCCGCAAGAACAACAACGACGACAGCGAGGACGTGGACGCGTCCGAGTTGGCGCGCAGCCAAGAGTCGTTGCAAGACCATTTGCACCGTCAGTCCCTGGGCCTGCGTTTGTCAGACGAGGACCGCGCCGCGCTGCACTTTTTGATCGAGTCGCTGAACGACGACGGTTACCTGGAAGACACGCTGGCGTCGTTGGCGGCGGGGCTGGCGGGTGATGATTTAGAGCAAGCAGAAGAACTGGAGCAGCATTTCGCCATGGCGCTCAAGCTGTTGCAGCACATGGAGCCCGCCGGTGTCGGCGCGCGCAATTTGGGCGAGTGCCTGAGCCTGCAATTGCTCGACTGCAAAAACACCGAAGAAGTCCGTGCCGCCATGGCCATTTGCCAGCAGCCGATGGAGTTGCTGGCCAAGCGCGATGTGAAACGTCTGACGCTGCTGTGCGGCTTTGCAGAAGCCGCCATCAAGCTGGCCATTGGTGTCATTGGCCGGCTGGACCCGAAGCCGGGCAGGCGTTTTGTGAATGTGGAGCGCAACGTGGTGGTACCCGACGTGCTGGTTGTCAAGTCCGGTCGCGGCTTCAAAGTCTCGCTCAACGGCGAAGTCATGCCGAAGCTGCGTGTGCACGATATTTATGCCAATGCACTCAAGCAGCACAAGGGTCAGGGTGGCGCGGCCTTGCAGCAACGCCTGCAAGAAGCCCGCTGGTTTATCAAGAACATTCAACAGCGCTTCGACACGATTTTGCGGGTTTCTACAGCGATTGTTGAGCGGCAAAAAAACTTCTTCATGCATGGTGAGTTGGCCATGCGGCCGCTGGTGTTGCGTGAAATCGCCGACGAACTGGGCCTGCACGAGTCGACCATTTCACGTGTCACCACGGCCAAATACATGAGCACGCCCTACGGCACGTTCGAGCTGAAGTATTTCTTCGGCTCGGCGCTCGGCACCGAGTCGGGCGGCAATGCGTCAAGCACAGCGGTGCGCGCGCTGATCAAACAGTTTGTGGCCGCTGAGAGCTTGGTCAAACCGCTCAGCGACAACCAAATTTCCGACATGCTGAAAGAGCAGGGCATCGAATGCGCCCGGCGAACCGTGGCGAAATACCGCGAAGCGCTGCGCATCGCCCCTGCCAATCTTAGAAAAACACTATGAACATGAACATGATCCCCACGTTCGTCACTTCGTGTACTTCTCTGCCCCCCGAGGGGGCGCATTTTTCCTTGGGACGGCCCTGCGGAAAAACAATTTCTCTTACACCTCCGTCAGTATTGCTATGAACCAACTCCAACTTTTTCTCCCCTGTGCTGCGGGCGTTGAAGAACTGCTCGCGGCTGAAGTGCACCGCATCACGGGGATTGCCGGACGTTCTTGGCGTGCCGGTGTGCAGCTGCAGGGTTCGTGGCGCGAAGCGCAGCAGCTCAACCTGCACAGCCGCCTAGCGCAGCGCGTGCTGATTGAGCTGCAGCACAAGCCTTACCGCAACGAACAAGATCTGTACAACGCAGCGGCTGAAGTCGCCTGGGAAATTTGGTTCACGCCAAAGCAGACCTTCAAGATCGAGGTCACGGCGCAGCACAGCCCTTTGACCAGCCTGAACTTCGCCGCCTTGAAGATCAAGGACGCGGTGGCCGATCGCTTTCGCAGCAAGTTCGATGTGCGTCCGGACGTCGACACGCGTTGGCCCGATGTGCGGATTTATGTGCACCTGACCACCGACACCGTGACGGTCTACATCGACACCTCGGGCGAGCCGCTGTTCAAGCGGGGCTGGCGTGAAGACAAAGGCGATGCACCGCTGAAAGAAACCCTGGCAGCAGCCATGCTGGCGGCCAGCGGCTGGAGCGGTGAAGACGGCTTGTGTGAGCAAGGCGTGCCGCTGTACGACCCTTGCTGTGGCTCAGGCACGATCGTCATTGAGGCGGCGCAAATCGCCTGCAACATCGCACCGGGCATCAACCGGCGTTTTGCTTTTCAAAAATACCTGCCGTTCCAGCCGCACGTCTGGGACGGTCTGCTGGACCAAGCCGAAGCCGCCATCACCGAACCGATGGCGCCCGTGTTTGGCAGTGACGTGTCGTTCCGGATGGTCGACTTTGCCGAGCGCAATGCTGAGCGTGCTGGCGTGGCCAACGCCGTGCAACTGCGCGGTGGTGACGCTTTGCAACGCATGCCGCCCGCACCCTCGGGCGTGATGCTGCTCAACCCGCCGTATGGCGAGCGTATTGACGTCGCCGGTGTGGCCGGTATCTCGGGCACGCAAGCGCGTGACGATCGGCGTCAAGGCATCGATGAGTTTGGCCGCCCGCTGCCCAGTGCACGCGAGGCCGAGGCCCAGGTGTCGCGAGACCGTTCGGCCAACCCCGGACGCGAACAAGCGCAGACCGCCAGCGGCGAAGAGGTGACTGATTTCTTCCCGCAACTGGCTGCGCACTGGAAGAAAAACTACGCCGGCTGGACCGCCCACATCCTCACGCCAGACTTGAAGCTGCCGAGCAAAATGCGGCTGAAAGAATCGCGTCGCGTGCCGATGTGGAACGGCCCGATTGAATGCCGTCTGTTTCGCTTTGACATGATCGCTGGGTCGGCTCGCGGTAAACCTGCGCCGACGGCCACACCGGCGCCGGAGTGACGACCTCACCGTTACCGCTGCTGATTCTCGACACCAACATCGTGCTCGATGTGTTTGTCTTCCAAGACGCAGCAGCCCAACCGATCTGTGACGGCCTCGCAGCGCGCAGCTTGGACTGGATCGCCACGCCGCCGATGCGCATCGAGTTAGAGCGCGTGTTGGGCTATCCGCAGATTGTTCCGCGCTTGGCGTTTTATGAACTCAGCGCGGGCTATGTGTTGGCGCAGTTTGACGCGCACGCACGGCTTGTACCGGTGCCCGCCAAAGCCTCAGTCACTTGCAGCGACGCCGACGATCAGATGTTTATAGACTTGGCTGTGGCGCACCGCTGTACCTTGTTGAGCAAAGACAAAGCCGTGACGTCGATGGCGAAGCGTCTGCAGGCGCTCAACGTGCGAACGCAAAGCGTTCTGGACTGGCCATCGGCCAATAGTGTTTGAAGACATTTGGCAAGGCGCTGATGTCGTCGGCCAGCAAAGCACCCGGTGCGATGTTCATCAGCAAATGCGCCAGCAGTCGCACGTCGGTGTCGGTCAAACGCCGCACGATGTGGTGTGCCGTCAAGTCGTTCGGGTGTTGCAGGCCGGCGGCCTGCACCAACTCTTTCAGCGCTTCCAAGGTGCTCTGGTGAAACATCCAGACGCGCTCGGCTTTGTCGGGCACCACCAGCGCTTGCTGGCGCAGCGGGTCTTGCGTGGTCACACCGGTGGGGCATTTGCCCGTGTGGCAATTCTGGGCCTGAATGCAACCCAGCGCGAACATGAACCCGCGGCCGGCGTTGACCCAGTCAGCGCCCAGCGCCATCATGCGGGCGATGTCGAAAGCGCTGATGACTTTGCCGGCGCAGCCGAGCTTGATGCGGTCACGCAGGCCGACGCCGATGAGCGTGTTGTGGACCAAGCCGAGGCCTTCTTGCGCCGGCGCACCGACGTGGTCGCTGAACTCCACGGGCGCTGCACCGGTGCCGCCTTCCGCACCATCGACGACGATGAAGTCGGGCGTGATGCCCGTGGCCAGCATGGCCTTGACGATGGCGAACCACTCCCACGGGTGGCCTAGGCAAAACTTGAAACCCGTCGGCTTGCCGCCGCTCAGCGTGCGCAAACGGCCAATGAATTCGAGCATCTCGATCGGGCTTGAAAATGCGCTGTGACCGGACGGCGAGACGCAGTCGACGCCTACCGGCACACCGCGCGCTGCCGCGATTTCTAGCGTCACTTTGGAGCCCGGCAAAATGCCGCCGTGACCGGGCTTGGCGCCTTGGCTGAGCTTGAGCTCGATCATCTTGACCTGCGGGTCGCGCGCATTCGCTTCAAAGCGTTCAGGGCTGAAACTGCCGTCGTCGTTGCGGCAACCAAAGTAGCCCGAGCCAATCTCCCAGATCAGATCGCCGCCGTGAGTGCGGTGATGCGCTGAAATCGAACCCTCGCCGGTGTCATGCGCAAAACCGCCACGCTTCGCACCCGATTTCAAGGCCAAAATAGCGTTGGCCGACAAGGCGCCAAAACTCATGGCCGAGATATTGAACACGCTGGCCGCGTACGGTTGCGTGCAAGGCAGGCGTGAGATTGACGCAGCCTCCGGCGAGCCACCAATCCAGACCCGAAAGTCATGCGACGTGACCTTGCTGGGCTGCATCGAATGGTTGATCCATTCGTAGCCTTGGCGCGACACATCAAGGTGCGTGCCGAAGGGCTGGTTGTCTTGATCCCCCTTGGCGCGCCGGTAGACCAGCGAACGCTGGGCCCTTGAAAACGGCGCGGCCTCACTGTCACTCTCAATGAAGTACTGGCGAATCTCCGGGCGTATGAACTCCAGCAAAAACCGCAGATGGCCGATCACCGGGTAGTTGCGCAGCACCGCGCGGCGCGTCTGTCGCAAGTCGTGCAGCCCGACGGCCACGAGCCCGGCAAAAACCAGAAAGGCCAGGAAGCCGACACCAAATCCCACCAGCGAAAACAAGGCCAGCAAGCAGCCAAAAAAGCAGGCCACCAGAAAGCTGTAGCGCACAGGCAGCAGGGCGCTGAGTCGCTGCGTGTAGACGTCCAGCTTGAGCAGCGGAAGACGCAAGTCCGGCAGGGGGATGTTTTTTGCAAAGGTCAGGACACGGCGCATGGCGAGCTTTCAAAAAGTTGGCGTCAGGGGCATATACACTTTCCACCATCAGCAAAGCTCGACCTTTATACGCTACTGCGCTTCACCTTTGAGAACTATGTCATGCCTAACCAACCACCCTCCACCGAAGTGACCGCTGCTGACCACAACGCCGACGACTTCTTGCCGCCCGAAACGTTTGACGAACTGGACGCAATTCTCGACGAGCTGCGCACCCGCTATGACGAAACCCCACAATGGGAGTTTTGCGAAGGCTTCATGGCCGCCTTGATTTGCGGTCGCCGTGCGGTGCCTGCGGCTGAATACTTTCCGGTCTTGCTGGGGCTTGTTGAAGAAGGCGCAGCAGCGCCAACCGAAGAAGATGACGCAGAAGGCTCGTTCGCCAGCGACGAGCAACGCGAGCGTTTCACAGCCTTGTGGGACGCGCGTTGGGCCGAAGTGTCAACCGCGCTGGACGCCGAATGCAAGACGCTCGAAGACGACGATTGCTACCACCCCGAAGTGATGGACGTGCGTGCGGCGGTGGCCGAGTTGCCGGCCGAGGAACAGGTCAACTTCAAGGCCGACGAACTGCCGGCCTTTGCACAAGTCTGGGCTTTGGGCTTCATGTTCGCGGTTGAAAGCTGGTCCGAAGACTGGGCCGAGCCACGCGACAAAGACGCTGCCAAATGGCTGAACGGTGCACTCGAAGCGGTGGTCGCCATGACCGAAGACGACACCGGCAAACCCGAAGTTTCACCGCTGCTGGAAGAGGGCTTGCCGAGCACCAGCATCGCCCGCTTGAATGCGTTCGGCGAAGCCATCTGGGCGGTCTATGACCTGCGCGAACTCTGGCGCACACTCGGCCCACGCGTCGACACCGTGCGCAAAGAAGTCACGCCCGGTCGCAATGACGTGTGCTTTTGCGGCAGCGGTAAAAAATACAAGAAGTGCCATGGCGCCGCCTGAGTTGTTGTGCGCACAACACGATCTAACGCGGCATCGCTCGACCTGAAAAAGACCGTGTCGCACCCTGCTTCATCTTCCGACTGGTGGAAATAGACCCTATCGCGCATGGGGCTTGCGGCCTACACTTTGCCGGACACACAGTCGTCGCACGCACGCCCCCAACGAACGGGGTGGGATGGGTTGGCGGCTGATCAACCAAAGGTCATGTGATGCCGACAATGCTTGTCTTCTTCAGAAAAAATGCTTGTGCGTTCAGTTTTTTGATGGCCCTCGGTGGGCTGGGGGCCGCGCCCGCACTGGCTGCGTTTCCCGACAAACCCGTCCGCATCGTCGTGCCGTTTTCGCCCGGCGGCGGTACGGATCTGATCGCCAGAACCATGGGGGTTGCCATGGCGCAAGACCTGGGTCAGCCCGTCATCATTGACAACAAGCCCGGAGGCGGCACTGTCATCGGCACTGACGCTGTCGCCAAAAGTGCACCGGATGGCTACACCCTCGTCATGGCCACCATCGCGCACGCGGTGAATCCCAGTATTTTGGCGAAGTTGCCGTATGTTCATGACAAAGCATTTGCGCCGGTGATGCTGGTGGGGCGCTCGCCAAACGTGTTGGTTGTCCGCGCCGACAGTCCTTTCAAGTCGTCTCAAGACATCGTTGCCGCAGCCAAGGCGCAGCCAGGTAAATTCTCATTCGCCTCCCAGGGCGCTGGAACGTCGGCACACCTGGCGGGCGAATTGTTCAAAAACTTGACGGCCATCAACCTGACCCATGTTCCTTACCGGGGCGCGGGGCCAGCGCTCAGTGACTTGCTGGGCGGACACGTCGACATGATGTTTGCAACCGCTTCCGCGGTGGGTACTTTCCTTGACTCAGGGACGCTACGGGCGCTAGCCGTGACCACGGCTGATCGCTCCCCTGCGCTGAGCTTGGCCAAGGTGCCCACCGTCGCCGAAAGCGGCGTTCCCGGTTACGTGGCCGACAGCTGGTACGGGCTGTTTGCCCCGGCGGGCACACCGCCGAGCGTCATTGCCCGTTTGAATTTAGCGGCCAAGAAGGCCGTGCAATCGGAGGCCTTCAAAAAACGGGTGGAGAGCGAAGGTCTGGTCATCAGTGCTGGCACACCCGAAGAATTCGACCGCTATGTCAAAGGCGAGGAAGCGCGCTGGCGCAAAGTGGTCAAGGCCGCCAACATCACCGCCGACTGACACTGGCTAAAACGACCCCTGCTGAATTTTCACCAAAGTCCCTGATATGACAACCTCCCTGATCGACCTCCAAGTTCACGTCGGCATCGCCACCCTTTATTTGAACCGCCCTGACAAGCGCAACGCCATGAGCGACGACATGCGCACCGAGTTCATCACGGCGCTGGAGCATGTTGCCAGCGACAAAGCCATCCGCGCCTTGGTGCTGACTGGCAACGGCAAAGGCTTTTGCGCCGGTGGCGACGTCGCCGGCATGGAGCGCCGCATGAACGCACCGACCGGCGACATCGCCTTCAACGGTTGGCACCGGCAGCAGCGCGTGCACCACACGCAATCGTTGTTGCACACCATGCCCAAGCCGACCATCGCAGCGGTCAACGGTGCGGCCTCCGGTCTGGGCGCAGACACCGCGCTGGCCTGCGACTTCATCATCGCCAGCGATGCGGCCAGCTTCACCTGGTCTTACATTCACCGCGGCATCATCCCAGACGGTGGCGGCATGTATTTTTTACCGCGTCGCGTCGGCTTGTCCAAGGCCAAGGAGCTGATCTTCACCGGCCGAAAAGTGGAGGCTGAAGAGGCTTTGAAGCTCGGTATTGCAGACCGTCAAGTGAGGGCCGAAACACTGGTCGCTGATGCACAAAAATGGGCCACTGAGTTGAGCCAAGGCTCAGCCACCGCACTGGCCTTGGGTAAAACCATTTTGAACCAGACCTTCGAGATGTCGGCCCAACAAGTCTTCGCCCAAGGCAGCCAAGCGCAGGGCATTTGCTACACCAGCACAGAGCACCGTGAATCGGTCATGGCCTTCTTGAGCAAGACGGCAGACAAGAAGTAAAACCATGAACGCCATTTCACGCCTCCTCCAACCGCGCAGCGTGGCCGTTATCGGTGCCTCGGGTGATGCCAGCAAGACAGCGGGCCGGCCGGTGGCCTATCTTCGCAAGCATGGCTTCACCGGCGATATTTACCCGGTGAACCCGCGCGTCGACAACATCGACGGCCTGCGTTGCTATCCGGACATCGCATCGCTGCCCGCCGTGCCTGACGTCGCCATCGTCTTGCTCGGTGCAGAGCGGGCTCACATCGCCGTGCGCGACCTGGCTGAACGCGGAACCGCTGCTGCCATCGTGCTGGCCAGCGGCTACACCGAAACCGGCGAAGCGGGCGCGCGCCGTCAGGCGCAGCTGATGGAGGCCGCAGGCAGCATGCGCATCCTCGGCCCCAACACCATCGGGCTGGTGAACTTGACCGATAACATCGTTTTGTCGGCCAGTGGCGCGCTGGAAATGGCGCACTTCCCCGTCGGCTCGGTTGGCGTGGTGTCGCAAAGCGGCGGCATCTTGGGCGCTTTGCTGTCGCGTGCGGCAGCGCGCGGCATTGGTTTGTCCAAGCTGATTTCGACCAGCAACGAGGTCGATTTAGAGCTGGCTGATTTTGTCGACTATCTGGCGGATGATCCGGCTACCAAGGTGATTGCGCTGTATGTCGAGAGTGTGCGCAATCCAGAAAAATTTCGGGCTGCGGCCCTCAAGGCGGCGCGTGCCGGCAAGCCAATCGTCGCGTTCAAAATTGGTCGATCTGAAGCCGGTGCGAAAGCAGCGGTTTCGCACACGGGCGCGCTGGCAGGTGCAGACCGGATGTATGACGCGCTGTTCAGGCAGGTTGGTGTGATCCGGGCGCAAGCCTTCAGCGACTTGCTGGACATTCCCGTCGCACTGTCGACCGGACGTGTGCTGCGCGGCAATCGCGTCGCCATCCTGACGTCCACCGGTGGTGCAGGCACCTTGGTCTCGGACAGCCTCGGCGTCTCTGGTTTTGAAACGCCGGCACCCGATGCCGAGACCGCCAGCCGCTTGCGTGCGCTGCAAACAGGTGACCATGCCGCACTCGACCGAAACCCCATCGACGTTACGCTGGCCGGCTTGCAACCCGAGTTGTTGCGCGGTGCCATTCGCGCCCTGTTGGACAGCCCCAGCTACGACGCGCTGACCATCATCGTGGGTTCTTCCAGCTTGGCCATGCCGGAGCTGATGGCTGGCGCCATACAAGACTGTCTGCCCGGCAGCGACAAACCGGTCATCGCCTTCGTCAGCCCGCATGCGCCAGACGTTGCAGCCCTCTTGACGCAACGCAGTGTACCGGCCTTTGCAGCAGCTGAAAGCTGCACCGTGGCCTTGGCCGGCATGCTGCAGACAGCGCGCTGGAAGGCGCCGCCAGCGGCATCGATGGCCAGCGCAACGGTGTCGATTGACGACTTCCCTGCGGGCGCACTGGACGAAGCCCAGGCAAAGCAATTGTTTGCGCGATTCGGACTGCCTTGTGCACGCGAAACCGTGGTCACCACGCCAGCCGAAGCTGAAGCGGCCGCAGCAGCCTTGGGTGGCCGCGTGGTGCTGAAAATTCTCTCTAACGAGATCACGCACAAGAGTGACGTCGGCGGCGTGGCCGTCAACCTCACCGCCGAAAACATTGGCGCGCGCCTGTCGGCAATGGCCGCCGAAGTACAAGCCAAAGCGAACATCGGGCCCAAGCGTTTCCTGGTGCAGGAGATGGTCTCGGGCGGCACCGAGCTGATGTTGGGCATGCACCGCGACCCACTCGGCACCGCCATTTTGCTGGGCATGGGTGGCATCACCGCCGAGCTGTTCAAAGACACCACGTTGCGCCTGCTGCCGGCCCAAGGGGGCCTGAGCCGCGAAGAAGCGCTGGAGATGGTTCATGAGCTCAAGACCTGGCCCTTGCTGGATGGTTTTCGCGGTCGCCCCAAAGCCGATGTTGATGCGCTGGTTTCCACCATCGTCGCCTTCTCGCAGATGACTGCGCAGCTGGGTGAACGCTTGCTGGAAGCTGAAATCAACCCGGTCTTTGTGCTGCCCGCAGGTCAAGGCGTCTGCGCCGCTGACGGCGTGGTGGTGCTTTCCAGTCAAGACTGAAGTGACCCGCGTTCTTGGCTGACAGCACAACCGGCGTTCAGCCTCTTCAGTGTGTCAGCACTTCGCAGGACACTGCACTGGCGAGTCGACTGATGACGGCTCGCCGGTCGGACTTGTTTTGAAAAGGAACGCGCACCATGAAGTTCAGCCAACATCCACGGCCTGCACCTTTGCCCGGCGGACCGCCGCCGCTGGAGGATCCTGACAATCCGGCGCACTTGCCGGTCGAGCCTGACGACGGCAGCATGCCGCCACCTGTCTTGCCCGAGGAAGATGGCTTTGGCTGGAAGCCGCAGGTCTGACACGCGGTCTCAGTCGCGCTGTTGGCGTGCTCCGCCGCCGTGAACGTCAAAGTAGGTAACGGCTGACGCCAGTTCGGCTTGCGGGCTCCGTCTGCATCTGCCGGAGTGCCTCTAAGGTGAGGCCATGCGATTCATCACAGGGCGCCCGAATTATTACCGCGATGCTGTCGTGTGGTTTCAGGGTGCGTTGGGCGCCGCGCGGATGGACGGCGGCGCTGGGCTTGTCTCGACATCCACCGGGTTCGGCACGGCTTCTGACCGGGCCAGCGGCGGCGCTGGCGAGTCGTTGCCAGGGGCCTCAGTTGTGAGCTTCGCCGGATCGGGCAATGGCAAGGTGGCGGTCACCGCACCTTGCCGGCTTTCCGCCAGCATGAGCTCGCGCTGCGTCACCGATTTCAAGACAAACCCCGGTGCAACGCTAGACCCGACCCGAAATGGCCGTGGCGGCTGCCGGTCCACCGCTATCAGCGCGACACCTTGGCCTGAAGCGCTGGCCATGACGCCAATGGCCCGAAAGCGTTCGTTCGGGCTCATGGCTGCGCCGGCCAGCGCGGGGCGCGGCGCACCCAACACGCGCGCCAATTCAGCCGCCGTGCCGGCCAGCACGGGCACAGGATCAGGTGCCGGCGTGGCAGCCCCGGCCCGGGTTTTGTCGGCAGACAGCCCCGCTTGCGTCCAGTACCCGGCGCACAGCAAAGCGGTGACCAGCAATAGCGCCGTGATCCAGCGACGCCTCGATTCAATTTCAAAATTTATCATGATCAAGACATCATCCCCCCACGGCTATCGTCAATGCAAGCGCGACCGCAGCTGGCTGGCGCGCGGCTTCACGCTGATCGAGCTGATGGTGGTGCTGGTCATCATTGGCGTGTTGGCGGCCTTGATCGTGCCGAACGTGTTGGACCGCGCGGACGATGCCCGCGTGGCAGCCGCGCGCGTGGATGTCAACAACTTGATGCAGGCGATCAAGCTGTACCGGCTTGACAACCAGCGCTACCCGACCGCTGAGCAAGGCTTGCAGGCGCTGGTACAGCGGCCGAACACGCCGCCAATTCCGACCAACTGGAAAGCCACTATCGACAAGCTGCCCAAGGACCCCTGGGGGAACCCCTACGTGTACCTCAACCCGGGTCTGAAAGGTGAGGTCGATGTGATGTCTTACGGCACGGATGGTCAACCTGGCGGCGAGGGCAAGGCCGCTGATATCGGCAGTTGGCAATGAGGACGGCTTGGCACCGTGTTGGCGTGCCAGACCGCCACCGGGGTGTGACGCTGCTCGAACTGATGGTCGTGGTGTCCATCATGGCTTTGGCGACGGCCGGCGTCAGCATCGCCTTGCGCGATGCGCCCAATGCACAACTTGAACGTGAAGCGGACCGGCTGGCGGCGCTGCTCGAAGCTGGCCGCGCCGCTTCTCGCGCCAGCGGTGTGCCGGTGCGCTGGGTGGTGACGCCAGCCGGTTTTCATTTCGATGGGCTGGCGTCCCGAACGCTGCCTGAGAACTGGCTGGCTGCCGGTATCCGGGTGCAATCAGCGCAGCCGGTGTTGCTGGGGCCCGAGCCGATCATTGGCGCGCAAGCGGTCGTGCTGTCGATCAGTGAGGCGCCAGAAAGTACGGCCACTGTCGCCAGCGACGGGTTGCAGCCGTTTTCTGTGCGCTGAACAGTGCGCGTGAGTGAATGCAACTGGAGCCAAAAAAATGAAGCCCACGTCAGCTGTCGATGGTTTTTCTTTGATCGAGGTCTTGGTGGCGATTGGCATGGTGGCGCTGGCGTTGATGGCGGGGATGGCGGTCAGCATGACTTTGACGCGTTTCGCTGAACGGCAACCCGTGCTGGTGCTGGCCCAGCTGTGCGCGCAAAACGACTGGGTGCGGTTGCGCTTGCTGCACCAACTGCCGCAAGGCGGTGAGAGCGCCAGCATCTGCAGCCAGGCGGGTCGGGACTTCAGCGTCAGGCTGAGTGTGAGGGCCACGCCGAATCCGGACTTTCGCCTGGTCCGTACGCAGGTTCAAGCTGCTGGCGCGGAGCCCTATGCGTCGCAACAGGTGCTGCTGAGTCTGTCCACCGTGATGGGGCGCTATTGATGCGGAGGCTGAAGCAGTCTATGCAGCGCGTGCGGGGCTTCACCTTGATTGAGGTGTTGATCGCCCTGAGCCTGATGGCGTTGCTGACCATGATGAGTTGGCGTGGTCTGGACGCGATGCTGCGCGTCGCCCAGGTCACGCGTGACAACAGCGTCAGCTTGAGCGGCTTGCAAATGGGCTTGGCGCAGTGGGCGGTGGACTTGGCGCACGTGGTTGAGACACCTGAGGTGCATGCGCTGGACTGGGACGGTCACGTGCTGCGGATGGTTCGCAGCAGTCCGATTGGCAGCGCCGAGGCTTTGTTGGTGGTGGCTTGGACGCAGCGCTTGGCCGCAGGCACGCAGCAATGGGTGCGCTGGCAGTCGGCGCCGGTGAGTCAACGCGACGCGCTGATCAACGCATGGCAGCAGGCTGCGGCTTGGGCGCAAGCAGATCGCGACATGGACGCCGACAGCACGGATGACCGCCGCGGCAGTGCCGTGGCCGTGACGCCACTCAGCACATGGCAGCTGGCCTACTACGCGAACGGGCAGTGGGTGCTGTCGAACACGCTGATCGGATCGGGCAGTGGCCGGCGCGCCTTGCAGGCGAATGCCGTGGTGGCGAATGTAAGCGACAGCCCCGAAGGCCTGCGACTGCTGCTGACATTGCCGTCGGGCGGGGCCTTGGCGGGCCGTCTCACCAGCGACTGGTTCAACCCTGCGGCGGATGTGACGCGATGATGCCGGACAAGAATTGCGTTGTTTTGTCTGCGTCGTGCTTGCCACGTCAAGGCCGCGGCAGCGCGCTGTTGGCCGCCTTGCTCACGGTGGCGTTGGTGGCAGCTTTTGCGAGTCGGGCTTATTGGCAGGAATGGCGCAGCATTGAAGTCGAAACCGCTGAGAGAAGTCGCCTGCAAGCCGGCTGGCTGCTGGGCGGCACGCACGACTGGGCGCGCGCGCGGCTGAGGGATGACGCATTGAACGGGGGCGCGGCAGACCATCTGGCCGAAGCGTGGGCGCAGCCTGTTGTCAACATGCCGCTGAATGCTTTTGGGGCTGGTGACGTTGCGATGGATGACCGGTCATCGACGGCGGTCAATCTGATGGCCGAGTTGGACACTGGCGCGCATGCTGCACCTTTTGTGTCGCAGCAACTCAGCGACGCGCAGGGAAAAATAAACCTGCTCAATCTGCTGGAGAACCAGGCCCTGTCGCCGGTGTGGCTGCAGGCCTTTGACAAGTTGTTTGAAGTGCTCAAGTTGCCGCCGGAGCAGCTCGTCTCCTTGTCCAACCAGTTGCGACAGGCCAGCGTGGGACAAGGTGGCGGGGCTGCAGCGCCGATATTGCCGCAACAAATGTCGCAACTGGTGTGGCTGGGGCTGGCGCCAGCCACCCTGGACGCGCTGCAGCCGCATGTGACGCTGCTGCCGAGCCGCACGCCTGTCAATCTCAACACTGCCAGCGTCGAGGTGCTGCAAAGTTTGCTGCCCAGTGTCAAACGTGTCGATGCCGAGCGTGTCGTGGCGCTGCGGCAGGCCACGCCCTTCCAGACGGTCGCCGATGCAGGCATCTCCGATCTGCAAAGCGAGGGGCAATACAGTGTCAGCTCGCGTTTTTTTGAACTGCATACCGAGATCGGACTGGGCCCTGTGAGCGTGGCTGAGAACGCTTTGTTACAGCGCGACGGCATCAACGTGCGAACCTTGTGGCGCAGGCGTGCGGTGGCCGCAGAAAATCTATCGCGCACAACGGCGCTGACATCGCAACAAAGCCCATGAGCACTCTGATCATTTCGCTGCCGCTGGAGCCGGTCTCGGCACAGACCGAATTCGATTTCGTCGTCACTGACGATGGTGTCACCGTGGCCCGGACGGGGCGGGCGCATGCCGGCGCGCTGCCGCTGCTGGACAAGCTGGGGGATGTCTGCATCGCGACCGCGCCGCTGTGTGCCCTGTCATGGCATCAAGTGAGCCTGCCAGAGGGCGTGACGACCGGTTCGGCACGCTTGCGCGCGGTGCTCAACGGACTTTTGGAAGACAAGTTGCTTGACGACCCAAACCAGTTGCATTTCGCATTGCCACCGGCTTTTCAGTCGGGCAAGACGCAATGGATCGCCGCTTGTGATCGACGCTGGTTGGCCATGGCGGTGCAAGGCCTGGAGCTCGCGCATCGCCCGGTCTCGCGCGTGGTGCCTGATTGGGGCCCGCCCACGGTCCCCAATCGGTGGCACGTGACCGGCACGCCAGCGGAGCCCCAACTGGTGGTCTGCGGGGACAGCGGCGTCGGCATTTTCCCATTGAACGCAGAGGCGCTGCAGGGGGTCGAGCTGACTGCCAACGTCAGCGCAGATCCTGCGTTGACCGCGCTGGCCAGTCAGATCTTGCAGCGGCCCGTCACGCCGCTGTCGCAGGCTGAACGCATGGCGCAAGTGATCGCTTCCGCGTGGGACTTGTCCAAGCGTTTGCAGATGCGTAACCTCGCAGATCGCGGCAAACTCGAATGGCTGCGAGCACCACGCTGGCGCTTTGCGCGCTGGGCGGCCATCGCGGTGGTCAGTGTGAATGTGCTTGGCCTGAATGCGCTGGCTTGGGTGGGGCAGTACCAGCTGTCGGCCAAGCATGCGGCCATGCAGACCCTACTGACGCGCAGTTTTCCTCATGTGAAAACCATTGTTGATGTGCCTGTGCAAATGGACCGTGAGGTGCGTCTGTTGGAGCAGGCCCGCGGGGTACCGGCCGTGACCGATCTGGATGTCATGCTCGGTGCGCTGAGCCGTGCCTTACCCGTTGGTAACACCCTCAAGGGATTCGATTACACGCGGGGCCAGTTGCGCTTGATGGGGCTTGAGTTGAGTGCGACTGAGGCTGAGGTGCTGAGGGCCGGTTTGGCCGCGCATGGCTACAGCGCCAGCCGCGAGGGTGTCGATTGGTTGATGCGGCCGACGGCAACAAACTCAGGGAAACTTTGATGCCTAATTTTTCAGAACGCTTCTCTGCGCTCAGTCCGCGCGGTCAGCTTGGGTTGCGATGGGGAGGGGGCGTTGTGGCGTTGGCGCTGCTCATCGGTGCGGGCGTGTTGCCCGCTGTGCGCAGTTTGAAGGCCAACCCGCTGGCGCAGCAGCTGGCCAATGCACAGCTGCAGTCGCTGCGTTCATTGCAAGTGCGTGCACAAGCCTTGCAGGCGAAGCCGCAGCTGGACCAAGCTGAGGCCATCAATAAATTTCAAGCGTCTGTCAGCTTGCTGGGCGGGAATACCAGCATCAGTATCGGTGATCAGCAGACCACGCTTGAGTTGCGGGCGACGCCGGCCAAAGCCCTGGCCGAGTGGTTGGTCCGCGCCCGCACTGAAGCGCATGCGGTGCCGGTGAATGCCCAACTGACGCGCGAAACGCAGGCCGGTGAGGTGCTGTGGAGCGGCACGCTGGCGTTGACGCTACCGCCCCGTTGATGGTCAGCGAACCAGCTGATTCAGCTGGATGATCGGCAGCAGCACAGCCAGCACAATCAGCATCACCGCGCCGCCCATCAGGACGATCAGCAACGGCTCCAGAATCGTCGCCAGATTCATCGCGCGGCGCTGCACTTCGGTCGACAGTTGAGTCGCCGCGCGCTGCAGCATCAGCGGTAAGTCGCCAGTCTGTTCACCCAGCCGCGCAAACATGCTGAGCAAACCCGGAAAGCGTTTTTTTTGTGCGATGACCAGACCCAGCGGTGAGCCTTCGCGTACCTGCACCAAGGCGTCTAGCGCGTCTGCGCGCATGGCGTGGTTCGACAGCGTTTCAGCCGCTGCTTGCAAGGCCTTGAGAATCGGCACACCGGCTCCCACCAACATGGCCAGCGTGCTGGCAAAACGCGCGGCGTTGTAGTTGCGCGCCAGCCGTCCGATCAGCGGTAGCCGCAGCCAGCCGGCGTCAAAGCGCGCTTGCAATGCGGGTTGGCGCAACGCCAGTCGCGCCGCCAGCACGGCCAGCGTCAGCACGCCCAGCAGCGCCAAACCCCAGGTCCGCACAAAGTTGCTCAGCCCCAGCAAAGCGATGGTGAGCCATGGCAAAGCGCGTTTGCTGCCGATGAAAACCGAGGCCACTTGCGGCACCACATAACTCACCAGAAACATCACGATGACCAAGGCCACCAGCGTGACGATGGCCGGGTACAACGCGGCCCCGACCAGTTTGGCGCGCAAGTTGCGGGCTTCTTCCAGGTCGTCTGCCAAGCGCTGCAAGACCAGTCCGAGCTGGCCGCTGGCTTCGCCTGCGTTGACAACGCTGACGTAGATCGCTGGAAAGTCCCGGCTGTGGAGCGCGAGGGCGGCGGCGAAAGACGAGCCCGCATTGACATCGGCCCGCAGCGCCGCCACCAAGTCACGCTGACGCAGGTCTTCGGCTTCATCCGTCAAGGCGGTCAACGCGCGTTCGATGGGCAGCCCGGCGTTGACCAGTCCGGCGAGTTGCCGTGTCCAGATCGCCAGCGCACCGGCATTGAAAATGCGACTGACGAAAAGGCTGCGATTCAAACCCGTGCCGCGGCCACGCGCCACCGTGTCGACCTGTAGCGGGATCAGCGTTTGTGTGCGCAACAGGCTGCGTGCTGAGCGCACGCTGTCGGCTTCGACAACGCCCTTGCAGAGTTGCCCCTGAAGGTTGAGTGCTTCGTAGGAAAAAGCCGGCATGAAAAAACCTTCGTTGCCTTGAGCGGTTTAATCGCGCGTCACGCGGGCCACTTCTGCCGCTGACGTGATGCCCGCATCAATCAAGCGCTGCGCATCATCGCGCATCAGCGTCATGCCGATCTGCACGGCTTGGGCGCGGATGTTGGCTTCAGAATCGCCGCGGTGGATCATGGCGCGAATGAGATCGTCGGCCACCAACAATTCGAACACGCCGGTGCGACCGGAATACCCTGTTTGGGCACAGCTGGCGCAGCCTTTTCCAGCGCACACGTGGCAGATTTTTCGGACCAAGCGCTGGGCTAAAACGCCGAGCAGTGACGAGCTCAGCAAGTAAGCATCAACGCCCATGTCGATCAGCCGCGTGACAGCGCTGCTGGCGTCGTTGGTGTGCAGCGTGGCCAGCACCAGGTGGCCGGTGAGAGAGGCTTGAATGGCGATCTGGGCGGTCTCAAAATCGCGGATTTCGCCGATCATGATGACGTCCGGATCTTGCCGCAAGATGGCCCGCAGCGCACGCGCGAAGCCCAGTTCAATGCGTGCATTGACCTGGGTTTGGCCGACACCCGGAATTTCATATTCGATCGGGTCTTCCACCGTCATGATGTTGTTAACGTTGGCGTCAAACAGACTCAGCGCCGCGTACAGGGTGGTGGTCTTGCCCGAGCCCGTCGGGCCGGTGACCAGCACAATGCCGTGCGGTTGCTTGAGCAATCGCGTGAAGCGTTGCAGCGTGTTGCCTTCCATGCCGACGGCTGCCAGGTTCAGCTTGGCACCGCTCTTGTCGAGCAGTCGCAACACGGCGCGTTCACCGTGCGCGTTCGGCAGCGTGCTGACCCGCACATCAATCGCACGGGTACCAATCCGTAGCGAAATCCGGCCGTCCTGCGGCAAGCGCTTTTCAGCGATGTCGAGGTCGGCCATGATCTTCAAGCGGGAGATCAGTGCGGCGTGCAAAGCACGGTTCGGTCTGACCACTTCACGCAGCGTGCCGTCGACCCTGAAGCGCACCGCCGAGTGTTGTTCGTAAGGCTCGATGTGAATGTCACTGGCACCTTCTCGCGCAGCTTGTGTCAACAGTGCATTGAGCAAGCGGATGATGGGCGCGTCGCCGCTGGTGGCCAGCAGGTCTTCGACGGCCGGCAACTCTTGCAGCATCTTCGAGACGTCGACATCGCTCTCCACTTCGCTGACCACGGTTGCTGCGCTTGATTCGGTCTGTGCATAGGCGGCGCTGATGCGTTGTGCCAGCCAGCCCGTTTCGGCTCGTTCTACGCGGTCAACGTGGTCCATCGCGAACTTGCGCATGACCTCGCCCCACGCGCTGAGCGTTGGCTTGCCGCTGTGCCACAACGTGAGCTTCTCGCCATCGATTTCTACCAACAGTTGAAATGTGCGCGCAAACGCGTAAGGCAAGGGGTAGCGTAGCGTCATGTCAGCGCTTTTCTGGAGCCGGGTCTGTGCTTTCGGCAGGTGCTGCAGGCGCCTCAATTGCCCCGGGTGGTTTGGGTTGCAGTCCCGGGTAGCCGGGCATCACGGGTGCTTCGTTGATGGGCAGCAGCAGGCTGCGCTCAGGCTGCGAATTTTTTTGCTGACCACGCATCAGGTCATAGCGGTCTGTCGAGAGGCTGTCGGTTGTGCTGGCGTCGCGTACCACCACGGGTCGAATGAACACCATCAGGTTGGTTTTTTTGCGGCTTCGCGTCTGATTTTTAAACAAGTTTCCAATCAGCGGCAAGCTGCCTAACAGCGGCACTTGATCGACATTTTCGGCGAACTGATCCTGCAGCAGGCCGCCCAGCACGACAATGCCGCCGTCCTCGACCAACACGGTCGAGTCGAACGAACGTTTGTTGGTGGTCAGGCCGGATGGCGAATTGACGGAGGTGGCGTCCACACTGCTGACCTCTTGTGAGATGACTAATTTGACGGTGCCGTTTTCACTGATCTGCGGACGCACGCGTAAGGTCAGTCCAACGTCTTTCCTCTCAATGGTTTGGAATGGATTGACCGTGCCGCTGACGGTGGTGCCGGTGTTGGCGTATAGACCTGTGATGAAAGGGACGTTTTGGCCGATGACGATTTTGGCTTCTTCGTTGTCGAGTGTCAGCAGGTTGGGCGTGGACAAAATATTGCCCGAACCCGTTTGCTCTAATGCGCGGGCCAAAAATCCCAAGGCATACACACCGTTGCTGCGCTGGACTGCACCAATGTTCAGGCCCGTGCCGGGGGTGACGCCGTTGCTCGAAACGCCGCTGATGCCTTGCGTCGACAACGCCAAAATATTTTTCCCTGCCGCACCAAAGTTGGTGCCTAAAAAACCGATCACGTTGTTGCCGGCTTGGCCCAGCGGCCCTTGCCACTGAATGCCAAACTCAGCGGCCTTGTCGGTGTTGACTTCGGCAATCAGGCTCTCAACATAGACTTGGGCCCGTCGTGAATCCAGCTGTTCAATCACCGCACGCAGTTGCCGGTATTGTGGATCGGGGGCGGTGATGATGAGTGAGTTGGTGGATGGATCGGCTTGTATTTGTCCGCCGGTGCTGGGTTGCCGCGCTGGCGATGAGACGGCTGCAGTCGAGAGGTTGACATTGGTGGCGACGGGTGGGCGCGCGGCTGCTGCGGACGTCGCCGCGCCGGATGCGCCGGGCGTGCTTGAGTCGCTGGCGATCGCTGCGCGCAAGGTCAACGCCAACTGTGTGGCGTCGGCATTTTTCAAGTAAACGACATGAATGTTGCCGCTGGTGTTTTCGCCCTTTTCTGGCGGTCGGTCGAGCTTTTCAACGAGCGAGCGAACCAGTGCCACGCGGGTCGGGTTGGCGGCCCGCAAGATCAGCGAATTGCCACGCGGCTCTGCCAGCAGTGTGGTGCGGTAAGAGCTGTCGCCTGCTGCCGTACCGCTGGGCTCCAGTAACTTGACCAACAGCGGCACCAGATCCGTTGCGATTGAATTTTTAAGCGGAATGATGTCGAGTTCGCTGGCGTTGGCAACGTCGAGCGCGGCGATGATACGGGCTAAGCGCTGCAGGTTATCGGCGTAGTCGGTGATCACCAGGGCGTTGTTGCCGGGATCTACGTTAAGGGTGTTGTTGGGCGTGATCAGCGGCCGTAGTACTGGCAGCAGGTTGTTGGCCGCTGCAAGGGTGAGCTTGAATATTTGCGTGACGATTTGGTTG
>Ga0208916_10000342_pt1 | contig 22378 bp, 21 predicted proteins | sample DEB19_08_DNA_5_FD_184523 | JGI IMG/M metagenome (GOLD analysis project Ga0208916, IMG submission 184523) | Aqueous microbial communities from the Delaware River and Bay under freshwater to marine salinity gradient to study organic matter... | ecosystem: Environmental > Aquatic > Marine >... | reverse complement strand
ATAGCACCAGCCCGAAGGGCTCGGTGCCGTGTGGTTCAAAAAGTCGTTGTCCGACACGTTGATGAAAAACTGCGAGCTGGCCGAGTGCGGCGCGCTGGTGCGTGCCATGGCGACCGTGTAGTGGTTGTTTTTCAGGCCGTTGGTGGCTTCGTTTTCAATCTCACCGTGGGTTGGCTTTTGCTTCATGCCGACTTCGAAACCGCCGCCCTGAACCATGAAGCCAGGAATGACGCGGTGGAAAACCGTGTTGGTGTAATGGCCCTTGTTGACGTAAGACAGAAAGTTGGCGACCGACTTGGGGGCCTTGTCTTGCTCAAGTTCGAGGGTGATGACGCCGTAATCGGCAATGTGGAGTTCGACTTTTGGGTTGCTCATGATGGGATTTATTTAATCAAAGATGCAGATTTTATAAGAATTGGTGTTTTCGGAACATCGCTAGTGAACGGTCCACCCGCGCCGGTGGGCACAGACTTGATTTTGGTGACAACATCCATCCCGCTGACAACCTTGCCAAAGACGGTGTAGCCAAAGAGTTGGGTTGCGTTCAAAAGCTTGGCGCGCGGGGTGTTTTCATAGACTTGGCCTTGGTATTCAAAGCGCGGCACCGGATCGCCTGGCGGAATCAGTGTCGGGTTCAGAAAGTCGTTGTCTTTGACGTTGATGAAGAACTGGGCGGTGGCTGAATGCGGATCATTGGTTCGGGCCATGGCCAAGGTGCCGACTGTATTTTTGTCACCGCCTTTGGCGAGAGCTTCTTGGCCTTCATGCCGAACGGGAGGGCGGCCCGGTTTTTCGGCATAGCGCACGTCATAGCCACCACCTTGCACCATGAAGTTGCTGATAACCCGGTGAAAGATCGTCCCGTCGTAGTGCTTGTCCTTGACGTATTGCAAAAAATTCTCAACCGTTTTGGGCGCTTTGTCAGGGTAGACCTCGACCACAAAATCACCTTCGCTGGTGCTGAACTTCACGCGCGGCGCAGCGTCCGCCCAAGAGGTCGACCATCCGCTCGCCGTCAACAGGCAAACCAAGGCCAAGGTTGGCAGGGCACGGCGCTGAATCGAAGTGGACGGTGAGTTCATCTGAATGGTGTTCCTTGAGGCATACGATTTTGTCCGCAGAGGTTGACGGGTCATGGCTTGGCTGCCGTGCCAAACAGTGTGCGAATCAGGGCCAGTTTGGGTTGAACAGTCGTTTTATTCGGTTCGATTTGAAGCGCTTTGCTGTAGGACTGGCTGGCCAGCTTGAGGTACACGTCACCCATATTTTCGTGGGCTGTGGCGTAACTCGGATTTGTGCGAATGGCCATTTCAAGGGCAATGCGAGCCTGTTCAAACTGGTCTTCTGCCGCGTACAAAACGGCTAAATTGTTGTACGGCTCGGGCAGTTCGGGGTAGTCCTGCGTGAGCGTTGTGAAGAGGCTCATAGCGTCAGCGGACTTGCCCATCTCGGTGAGGACCACGCCCTTGATGAAGCGCATTTGCGGATCTTTTGGCTTCTTCTCCAGATACTCCTCAGCCTTGGCCAGAGCTTCTTGGAGCTGCTTGGCGGCCACCAGCTTGGTGACTTTGGTGTACTCGTCGACGTTCAAAGCCAAGGGCGTGCCGTAGTTAACGGCGGGTACCCCAAGGGGCATACCGTAGTTTTGGGCGCGTACCGCCAAGGGGGAAATGGCGCCGGTCAGCGCGCTCCACATCAAGACGATGGAAGTGGCTTTTTGAAAGGTGTACACGGAAGTTTGCATTGTTTGGTGTTCGGTGGCGCTCGTATCTCTTCGCCTGCGGGTAGAACGGCTCGCCTATACTGAAAAAAGATTGTAGCGGGCAGGTATAGTCTGCACTCGCCCATCCCACACCCTCCCAGTTTTTTACCCATCCATGAGCCTTCGCATTTACAACACGCTGTCGCGTGACGTAGAAGAATTTTTGCCGCTGGTGCCGGGTCACGTCCGTATGTATGTATGCGGCATGACAATTTATGACCTGTGTCATATTGGCCATGCTCGCATGATGATGGCCTTTGACGTGGTGCAGCGCTGGCTGCGTGCCAGTGGCTACCAAGTCACCTATGTGCGCAATATCACGGACATAGACGACAAGATCATCAAGCGCGCCGTTGAGCGCAACATCACCATTCGCGCCTTGACCGACGAGATGATTGTTGCCATGCATCAAGATATTGGCGCCCTCGGCATCGAGCCGCCCACGCTGGAACCCCGCGCCACCGAGTACGTGCCACACATGTTGGCAATGATTTCCCAGCTTGAAGCCAAAGGCTTGGCTTATCAGGCCAGCAGCGGCGACGTCAACTACGCCGTGCGCAAGTTTCCGGGTTACGGTAAGTTGTCCGGTAAGTCGCTGGACGAACTGCGCGCTGGCGAGCGTGTTGCCGTGCTCGACGGCAAGCAAGACCCGCTCGATTTTGTGCTTTGGAAGTCAGCCAAAGAGAGCGAACCCGAAGACGCCAAATGGGATGCAACTGCTTTGGGTTTTCCCTACGGCAAAGGCCGGCCCGGCTGGCATATTGAGTGCTCTGCCATGAGCTGCCAAACGCTGGGCGAGAGCTTCGACATTCACGGTGGCGGTGCTGATTTGCAGTTCCCTCACCACGAAAACGAAATTGCCCAAAGCGAAGGTGCCAATGGCAAACCGCTGGCGCGCTTCTGGGTGCACAACGGTTTTGTCCGTGTCGACAACGAGAAGATGTCGAAATCGCTCGGTAACTTCTTCACCATCCGCGACGTGCTGGCGCAGTACGACGCCGAGACCGTGCGCTTTTTCATCATCCGCGCGCACTACCGCAGCGCCCTGAATTACAGTGACATCCACTTGGACGACGCACGCAGCTCGCTCAAGCGCCTTTACACCGCTTTGGATTTGGTCGCGCCTGCGACCGTGGAGATCAATTGGACGGAGCCCTATTCAGCGCGCTTCAAAGCCGCCATGGACGAAGACTTTGGAACGCCGGAAGCGATCGCTGTGCTGTTTGATTTGGTCGGTGAAATCAACCGTACGGGCTCAAATCAGCTCTCGGGTGTGCTCAAGGCCTTGGGCGGCTGCCTGGGTTTGTTACAAGGCTCGCCAGCAGCTTTTTTGAAAGCTGGCGCGGCACTGGACGATGCAACCATCCAAGGTCTGATTGCCGAACGCGCGGCCGCTAAACTGGCCAAAGACTTTGCCGGTGCTGACCGCATCCGCCAAAGCTTGCTTGAGCGTGGCATTGTTCTAAAAGACGCGTCAAGCGGCACCACCTGGGAGGTCAAGGCGTGAAAATTTTGGCAAAAACCGGTCCGGGCGTCGTTGAAGTCGCCCACACTGACGTGCCCGCCATGACGGTGCCGGCGTACTGGGCAGAGGCCTGCAAGCACTTGGTCAAAAAAGACCGCGTGATGAAGCGCTTGATTCCCCAGTTTGGTGAGGTGGGTCTTCAGTCGCGTGGAGATGCTTTCGGCACCTTGGCGCGCAGCATTGTCGGTCAGCAAATTTCTGTGAAGGCGGCGCAAAGCGTCTGGCATCGCTTCGAAGTGCTGCCCAAAAAAATGACGCCGGCGAATGTACTTAAGCTCAAAATAGATGACATGCGGGCCGCAGGGCTGAGCACTCGAAAGGTTGAATACTTGGTCGATCTGGCGCTGCACTTTGATGCGGGCTCGGTGCATGTCAAGAATTGGGAATCGATGGACGACGAGGCCATCATCGCCGAGTTGATTGCAATTCGTGGCATTGGTCGCTGGACCGCTGAGATGTTCCTGATCTTTCATCTGATGCGACCCAATGTGTTGCCGCTCGACGATGTGGGCTTGATCAACGGTATCAGCAAGAGTTATTTTTCTGGCGAATCTGTCAGCCGCAGCGACGCCCGCGAGGTGGCTGGTGCTTGGGCGCCTTACTGTACCGTGGCAACTTGGTATATTTGGCGCTCGCTCGACCCCTTGCCCGTCGCGTACTGATGTGTCGCTATTGAATGTGCCGGCCCCGTGCCCGCTAATGGAACCCCAACTTATAAAGGAGCAAGGTCATGCCTAAAAAAACCTTCCTCGATTTCGAGCAACCGATTGCAGACCTCGAAGGAAAAATCGAAGAGTTGCGCTATGTGCAAAGTGAATCAGCGGTCGATATTTCTGACGAAATCGACCAGCTCGCCAAGAAGAGCCAGCAGCTGACCAAAGACATCTACAGCGACCTCACGCCGTGGCAGATCACCAAGATCGCGCGCCACGCTGAGCGTCCGTACACGCTGGACTATGTCAACGAAATTTTCACGGACTTTGTTGAAATGCATGGCGACCGTCACTTTTCTGACGACCTCAGCATCGTCGGTGGTCTGGCCCGTTTCAACGGTCATGCCTGCATGGTGCTCGGTCAGCAAAAAGGCCGCGACACCAAAGAGCGCGGTCTGCGTAATTTCGGCATGAGCAAGCCGGAGGGTTATCGCAAGGCCTTGCGTCTGATGAAAACTGCGGAAAAATTCAAGTTGCCGGTGTTCACCTTTGTTGACACGCCCGGCGCTTACCCCGGTATTGATGCTGAAGAACGCGGCCAGTCTGAAGCCATTGGCCGCAACATCTTTGAGATGGCGCAACTCGAAGTACCCATCATCACCACCATCATTGGTGAGGGCGGTTCCGGTGGCGCATTGGCCATTTCGGTGGCCGACCAGGTCATCATGCTTCAGTACTCCATCTACTCGGTCATCAGCCCGGAAGGCTGCGCCTCGATTCTCTGGAAAACATCTGACAAAGCCGAAGTCGCCGCTGAGGCTCTTGGCATCACGGCACATCGGCTCAAGGCCTTGGGCGTGATCGACAAAATCGTCAACGAACCTGTCGGTGGCGCGCACCGCGACCACAAACAAATGGCGGCCTTTTTGAAACGCGCCTTGAATGACGCCTTCCGCCAGGTCAGCGACCTGAAGGTCAAGGAACTGCTGGACCGCCGCTACGATCGTCTGCAAAGCTATGGCCGTTTCACCGACACCAAAGCCGAAGCCCGTTAACCCAACATCTGCTTTGCTCAACCCAGCGCAAGTGGCGCTGGCGGCCTTCGCCGGCTCAGCTGCTTCTGTTGTGGCGCCGCCCTTGGCGGTTGCCTACAGCGGTGGTGCCGACTCCACAGCGCTTTTGCACGCCGCCTGCGCACTCTGGTCAGGGCAGGTCAGGGCGATTCATGTGCACCACGGCTTACAAGCTGCAGCGGGTGAATTTGAAACCAATTGCCGGACTGTTTGTGCACAGTTGAACGTGCCGCTGCAAGTCATCAAGGTCAACGCCAAGCACGCGTCCGGCGAGAGCCCCGAAGACGCCGCCCGCAAAGCGCGCTACGCCGCGCTGGCAGATACTGCTCGTGCGCTTGGCGTGAGCCAAGTGCTGCTGGGTCAGCATGCGGATGACCAAGTCGAAACCATCTTGCTGGCCTTGAGCCGAGGCGCTGGCTTGGCTGGTTTGTCGGCCATGCCGGCCGTTGTTGAGCGCGATGGCGTGAGGTTTTGTCGTCCATTGCTTGAGGTCCCTGGCGCCAGTCTGCGTGACTGGCTGAGGCAAGAGGGTCACGCCTTTGTCGACGACCCAAGCAACACCGACGAACGTTACACCCGCAACCGCATTCGCGCTAGATTATTGCCCGCGTTGAACGATGCATTCCCGCAGTTTCGACAAACCTTCGCGCGCAGCGCCAGTCATGCTGCTCAGGCTCAGGTGTTGTTAGACGAAATCGCTGCGCAAGACCTGCTGCAAGTGGGCAGTCCGCCCGCGATCAAAGCGCTGCAGGCACTGTCGCGGCCACGCCAAGCGAACGTGCTGCGTCACTGGTTGTTGGTGTGCCATCAAGCCCGGCCCAGTGCTGCGCAACTTGCGCAATTGCTTGACCAAGTGGCTGCCTGCACCACCCGCGGCCACCGCATTCATTTGAAGGTGGCTAACGGCCACGTGCTGCGTGCTGTCAGCCATTTGCAGTGGTTGTGCCCGATATAATCATGGGCTTTGCCGGGCGACCGGCGTATCTTTTCAATCCCTTCGCCACTTTTTTTGACTGACTTTTTGCAATGGCTTTGATCGTTCATAAATACGGCGGCACATCGATGGGCTCGACCGAGCGCATCCGAAATGTCGCCAAACGCGTGGCCAAATGGGCCCGCGCCGGCCACCAGATCGTGGTGGTGCCGAGCGCCATGAGCGGGGAAACCAATCGCTTGCTCGGTTTGGCCAAAGAGCTTTCGCCAACTAAGCAAGACGACGCTTATGCGCGTGAGCTCGATGCTCTGGCCGCTACCGGCGAGCAAGCTTCAAGTGCTTTGCTGGCCATCGCCTTGCAGGCCGAAGGCATGCCCGCCGTGAGCTATGCCGGTTGGCAAGTCACCATCAAGACCAATAGCGCCTTCACCAAGGCCCGCATTGAATCGATTGATGACAAGCGCGTACGTGCCGATTTGGATGCTGGCAAGGTCGTGATCATCACCGGCTTTCAGGGTGTCGACGAAGGCGGCAACGTCACCACGCTCGGCCGTGGCGGCTCTGACACCTCGGCGGTGGCCATTGCGGCCGCCTTGAAGGCGCACGAATGTCTGATCTACACCGACGTTGATGGTGTTTACACCACCGACCCGCGTGTGGTGCCCGAAGCGCGACGCTTGGCTACCGTGAGCTTTGAAGAAATGCTCGAGATGGCCTCCATGGGCTCCAAGGTCTTGCAAATTCGTTCAGTCGAATTCGCTGGTAAATACAAGGTGCCGCTGCGCGTGTTGTCCAGCTTCACCGACTGGGACATTGACATCAACGAAGAAGCCAAGTCCGGCACTTTGATCAGTTTTGAGGAAGACGAAAAAATGGAACAAGCCATCGTATCGGGCATCGCATTCAACCGCGACGAAGCCAAAATCTCCGTGCTCGGTGTGCCCGACACCCCAGGCATTGCCTATCAAATTTTGGGCGCTGTGGCCGATGCCAATATCGAAGTGGATGTCATCATCCAGAACATCAGCCGTGACGGAAAAACCGACTTCAGCTTCACCGTGAACCGCAATGACTGCGCCAAGACGGTTGAGCTACTCAACGTCAAGGTCTTGCCCAAACTGGGCGCACAAGAGGTCATCAGCGACACCAAGATCTGCAAGGTCAGCATCGTTGGCATCGGCATGCGCAGCCACGTGGGCGTTGCCAGCAAAATGTTCCGCGTGCTGAGTGAAGAGGGCATCAACATCCAGATGATCTCAACCAGTGAGATCAAGACCTCCGTCGTGATTGACGAAAAATACATGGAGCTGGCGGTGCGAGCCCTCCACAAGGCGTTTGACCTTGACCAACCTGTCTGAAAGAGCGTCAAAGTCGTGAGATAATTCGCGCTGTTATCAGGAATCGTGACCGAGTGGCCGAAGGTGCTCCCCTGCTAAGGGAGTATAGGGTGTAGAGCCTTATCGAGAGTTCGAATCTCTCCGATTCCGCCAATATGAAACCCTAAGTGATTGATTCACTTAGGGTTTTTCTGTTTCTGGTCTTTAGTTTTTGGCCGTACCCATCAATCCACCCATCATTGGCAAGGTGATGTGGTGAGGCCGCATGAAACAAACTGACGTCACCTTTCCCCCTCCAGCGGCCTACCAAGCAATGGTAAGCCCCAGCCCTGAGACTTGGCTGACCGCCTCGCGCAGCAGTTTGATGCGCGGATGTCTGGCCGCAGCAGTTCTGTAGACTAGCCCCAGCGTTGCGCGCTGCTGTGGCGTCTCCACCTGCACCAGTCTGGCTGCGCCGCTGCTCACCGCTTCCTTTGCGGTGATGCCCGGCACGCTGCTCAGGCCTACGCCCTGCGCGACGATTTGGGCGCTGGTGCGTGGGGAGTCGGTTTCGCACAACGGGGCAGGGCACATCAGGCCATGCCGAAGAAAGCTGTCTTCGATGAACAGGCGAGAGAGTGAAGGCTTGCGCGTGAGCACCCACGATTGGCTGGCAAGGGTTTCCCAGGTGACGGCGCGCGCACGCACCAGTGGGTGTTTGGCCGGGGCGATCACCACGTATTCCTCCTCTCCGATTTTTTCAAACTGAACGCCATGGCCCACGGTTTCCGACATGACATCAGGGTTGTAGACAGTGATGAGCGCGTCCAGCGTGCCTTCGAGAAACGCGGCGAAGAGTCGGGGAACATTGGCCTCGTGCAGATCAACCGCCGTCAATGATTTTCCCGCGACCAGACGGCTGATGATTCTCGGAACCACGCTGCTGGTCAGGTAGGCGGGCGCGCCCAGGCGCAGAATGGCTGATACTCGGCCCTCAGGCCCTGCGGCTAGGGCTTCGGCATGCACATGGTGCAGTTCCTCAAGCAGCAACTTCGCGCCCCGCGTCACCACGCTGCCCTGCACCGTCATTTGCAATCCCCGCGCGCCACGGCTGAACACGGCAAATCCTAGGATGTCTTCGATCTCCTTGAGGGCCTTGCTCAGGGCGGGCTGTGTGACATTGAGGGCGGCAGTGGCCGCGCTCAGGCTGCCCGTTCGCTCGATTTCGGCAATCAGCTGCAGGTGTCGAAAGCGCAGCCGCGCCAGTAGATGATCCTGTGCAGTTGGCGAGGTATATCCCAAGGTATATCCTAAAGTGATGTATGTATGATTATTTATCACTATACAGAATATCTTGATGTGTGCAAACTTTGCTCTCATTCACACCATCACGCAGGTACCGCCTCCATGCAAAAACGAGCTTCCACACAGCTGCGCGAACTGATCCGCAGCAAGACATTCCTTCACATGCCTGCCGTCTATGACGCGCTGACGGGGCGGCTGGTGCAGTCGCTTGGCTTCGAGGCGGCCTACGTCGGCGGCTACGTGACGGGCGGCTCCATGGCGGTGTCCGAGCCCCTGCTGACCATGACCGAGCAGGTTGCGTTGAGTGGGGACATCGCCAGCAAGATCAATATTCCCGTGGTGGTGGATGGTGGCGCAGGTTTTGGCGAGCCCCTTCACTGCATGCGCACCGTGCGCGAATTCATTCGCAGCGGGGTGGCGGGTGTCCATATCGAAGATCAGCTCTACCCCAAGCGCGCCCACTATCACACTTACGTGGTGCACGGAATTCCTGTGGAGGAGTTCGTCGAAAAAATCGAGTATTCGGTCAAGGCACGCGACGAAGTCGATCCCGATTTCGTCATCATCGCCCGCACCGACACCTGCCGCGCGCTCGGGCTGGACGAAGCCGTTTCCCGGCTCAACCGGGCAGCCGATGTCGGCGCAGATCTGGGCCTGCTGTTTCCGCGCGACCTCAAGGATGCGGAGGAGGCGCCGCGCCGCTCTCGCTTGCCGCTGGTCTATGTCCAGAGCCGGGGCAATCGGGACGGGCGCCCCATCATCAGTCGCAAGGACTTGCAGGAGATGGGCTACGTCGCCTGTATTGAGGCCCAGGTGGTGATCTGCAGCGCACTGCACTATCACAAGAAAATCCTGACCGAGCTGCGCCAGACCGGCGAATACACCGGCATGACCAATGCCGAGTGGGTGGATTCGCGCCAGGAACTTGAGGACCTGATCGACCTCACAGCCTATTACGAGATTGAAAAGCAGACCGTCGAAGCGCGGCAGCCGAAAGACTGAGCATGAGAGCCCCGGACATTCCTTCGCCGATCGAACCCACCCGAATGCCGGCGGTGCACTTCCCGTCCGGTGCCACCGATTGCCATGCCCATGTGTTCGGTCCCCAAGACCGCTTCCCGCTGCTGGAGAAGACGCATTTTGTGCCGCACTTGTGTCCGCTACAGCGATATTCCACCATGTTGCGCGCCTTGGGTTGTGAGCGAGCGGTGCTGGTGCAACCCAGTGTCTACGGCACGGACAATTCGGCCATCGAGGATGCGCTGGCACAGAGCTGGGAGGTCGAACTGCGGGCCGTTGCCGTTGTCAGCCCTGCGATCACTGATCTAGAACTGGAGCGTCTCCACAGCTTGGGTTTTCGTGGCATCCGTTTTAACACCACCTCTGCCACCCGGGGCCTGAAGCTGACGGATGCGCGCGCGATGGCGGACCGCATCGGGCACCTTGGATGGCACCTGCAGTTCTATACCAACCTGGTGACCCAGCCCGAGGCCGAGGAAATTCTCGCCTCGTTGCCGGTGCCCATCGTCCTGGATCATTTCGGGCACATCCGCACGTCTGACGGTATGGCCGCACCTGCATTCCAAAGTCTGCTGCGTTTATTGCGGCGGGACAACTGTCATGCAAAACTGATGGGTCCCTACTTCATCTCCGAGCAATTTCCGAACTATCCGGATATCACGCCTTTTGCGCAAGCCATGATTGAAACCGCACCGGATCGGGTGCTGTGGGGTTCTGACTGGCCGCATGCCAGCGGCCGGGAAAAGATGCCCGATGACGCCGACCTGGCAGAGATGCTGGCGCGTTGGGCGCCCGATGAAAAAACACGCCACCGCATACTGGTGGAGAACCCGCAGCGTCTCTACGGCTTCTCGGCCACTGCGGACTGAGCGGGCATGAGCGGTTCACTTACAAACGAAAGAACAACGTGATGAAGCCTTTTCAAAAGCTCAAATCGCTCTTCCTGGTGCTTGGTCTGGCGGCCACCCTGGCTGCCCAGGCCCAGAGCTATCCATCCAAGCCCGTGCGTGTCGTCGTCGGGTTCGCCCCAGGCGGGGGTACTGACATCGTGGCGCGCGTGCTGGCCCAAAAGCTGACTGAATCATTGGGCCAGCCGTTTGTGGTGGAAAACAAGGCCGGTGCCACGGGCATGATTGGTGCCAAGATGGTGGCCACTGCAGCGCCCGACGGCTACACAATTCTCATGGGTCATGTCAATTCGCAGGCCATCGCGCCCGCGTTGCTCGATCGTCCCCAGTACGACCCGATCAAGGATTTTGCGCCGGTCACCTACATCGGTTTTGTCCCCAACGTGCTGGTCGTCAATTCGGAGCTCCCGGTCAAGTCGGTTGCTGAACTCGTTGCTCTGGCCAAGAGCCGGCAAAAGGGACTGTCCTTTGCATCGCCCGGGGTTGGTAGCACCAATCACCTGGCCGGGGAAATTTTCAGGGCTGAAACCAATGCGGGGGCACAGCTGGTGCATGTGCCCTATAAAGGCAGCGGCCCCGCCATCGTGGACTTACTCGGGGGTCAGGTCGATATGAATTTCGATGCGCTGTCTTCCATCGTGCAGCACCTGAAATCGGGCCGCATGCGGGCTCTGGCCGTCACGGCCCCGCAACGCGACCCTTCGCTACCTGATGTGCCCACCATGCTCGAACTGGGTTTTGGTGGTTTTAACATCACCAATTGGTACGGTATGGTGGCGCCAGCAGGCACGCCCCGGGCCGTCGTGGACAAATTGAACAGCGAAATCCAGCGCATCATCAAGCTGCCCGATGTGGCGGCCAAGCTCGACGAGCTAGGCGTGCGACGCGAAGAAATGTCGTCGGAAAAGTTCGGTCAGTTCAACCTGATCGAATACTCGAAATACCGGGACATCGCCAAGCGGACCAAGGTAAGAATGGAGTGAGCGCAACCCGCGGCAATGGGCTTGCAGCCCCAAACTGAAAGGAATCTACCTCATGTTGTTGATGGATATCGCCAAGGTGATCCGAAGCAAGAATGCCGGACCCAGATGCACCACTTTGGACATCATGTTCGCTTCCATGCAAGACTATGACACTGTGGTCAATGCGAAGCAGATCACTGAATCACGGATCGCGCTGCTCTATGACCTGCCAGTCGAGCAGGTCAAGATCATCAATTACCCGGTGGCCATGGCGCTCAAGGTTGTGCTGCCCCGAAAAATCATGGCTGGCGATCCCGGCGACAAGGATGTTTATGGCGCACAACAACATGCGCGACTGTTCAGGATTGAAATATGAGTGCCACAGGTTTACTGATCAAGGAATTCGCGGGCAAGAAGGCCTATCGTCCGTTTAAAATTCTCGGGGCGTCTGGCCAGTTGGGCTACGGTATTCCAACTCCGGCTTTCGAAGCCGGCCTAGCCAACGAGCCCGACCTCATCGGCTGCGATATGGGTTCGATTGACATCGGGCCTTATTACCTAGGAAGCGGTCAACTGGCCACTGCTCGGCAGTCCACCAAACGGGACCTTAAGAAAGTTCTGCTGGGCGCGCGAAGGCTCAACATTCCGCTGGTCATCGGCACGGCAGGTTCTGCCGGCGCTAGGCCTCACCTGGACACCACATTGGAGCTGATCAGGGAAATTGCGGCCGAGAACAAGCTGCGATTCCGGCTGGCCATCATTGCAGGGGACATCCCCAAAGATGTTGTCGTTAAAGCCATTGAGCAAAACAGAGTGGTGGGAGTTGATGGCATGCCTGACCTGACCTGCGAGGAACTCTCGCATACGACCCATCTGGTCGGTCAGATGGGCATGACATCTTTTCAGGAAGCGCTTGCGCTGGATGTGGACGTGCTCATCTCCGGCAGAGCATGTGATACCGCCATTTTTTCGGCATTGCCTGTCATGCTCGGATTCCCGATCGGGCTTTCCGTTCACATGGCAAAGATCATCGAGTGCGCATCGCTTTGCTGCACACCTGGTGGGCGAGACACCATTCTTGCAACCTTGCATGCGGACCATTTCATGCTGGAGAGCATGGCGCCGCAGCGAAAGGCCCTGCCTCTTTCTGTGGCCGCGCACAGCTTGTACGAACAGAATGATCCTTACACGATCATCGAGCCCGAAGGGCGTGTGGACCTGCAGCATGCAAGCTATACCCAGGTCGGTGAGCGCTCGACAAAAATCAGTGGCGCTCAATGGATTTCGGCAGCCAAGCACACCATCAAAATGGAGGGTGCCAGAAAGCTTGGCGAGCGCGCCATGCTGCTGTGCGGCGCAGCGGACCCGCGTTTTATCGCCCAGCACAAGCAGATCTTGGCCGATGTATCGGTGGTCGTCAGGGATCTGGTGTGCGAGGACACCCTTGAGGACTACACGCTGTTCTGGCATGTTTACGGCGTCGATGGTGTGACGGATCTGCAAGCGGACCAACCGCCTCCGGCTGAGATTTGTCTGCTGATTGAATGCATCGCGCCCACACGCGAGCGTGCCTCCGAAGTGGTGAAAACCATGAAGCAATACCTGCTTCACTTCGGCTATGCCGGACGCCTCTCCACCGGCGGTAATGTGGCTTTCCCGTTCACTCCACCGGAAGTATCACTGGGTGAGGCGTACAAGTTCAACGTGTATCACATCATGGAGACTTTGGACGGCGAGCGGCTGTTCACTCCCGAAGTGATTGAATTTCAATAAGCCAATGCACCATAAATACAAGGGACCTGACATGCCTGCCATCTCCATAAAACTTGCGTTCATTTTTCTGTTTGCCCTTGCCAATGGCTTCGTTGGCGCCAGTGCGCAGCAGGACTACCCCAACCGGCCGGTCAAGGTCATCCTGCCTTATGTCGCGGGCGGCGCCGCAGATATCACCGCCCGCGTGATCAGTCAGAAACTGTCGGAGGCCCTTGGGCAGACCTTTGTGGTGGAGAATCGGGCTGGCGCCAATGGTGCCCTAGGTGCCGATCTGGTGGCCAAGGCCACACCGGACGGGTACACCCTGCTGATAGCCGCCAGCGGCCCTATCGTCGTCAGCCCCGTGCTCCAGCGCAAGATGCCCTACGATCCGATCAACGATTTCGCACCCGTAAGCCAGATCACCAGTTACCAGTATGCGGTGGTGGTGCGCGACGCATCGCCCATTCAGAGCATGCAGGATCTGATGGCGCGGGCCAAGGAGAATCCCGGCAAGCTCAGCTATGGTTCTACCGGCATCGGCGGGGGCGGTCACTTGGCCGGCGTCATGCTGGAGAAGCTCGGAGGTGTCAGTCTCATTCACGTTCCTTACAAGGGCGGCGCTGCCGTGTGGAATGATCTGTTGGGTGGCAATCTGTCATTCACCTTCGAGGCGCTGGTGACCGCAGCTCCGATGATGAAGTCCGGCAAGCTGCGTGGTTTTGCCGTTACCGGCTCGCAACGGTCTGTGACGCTGCCCCAGATACCTACGCTGGCGGAACTGGGTTTCAAGGGCTACAACATTAGTCAGTTTCAGGGCATGCTGGCACCCGCAAAGACCGATCCGGCGATCATTGAGAAGCTTTATCGGGAACTGCAGAAAATTGCAAAATCCCCTGAGGTCATCAAGCGTCTGGCGACCGATGGCGGCAACGACCTTGTCATGAGTTCACCCAGCGAATTTGCCAGTCTGATCAAAACTGAACTGGCTACCTATGGGAAATTGATCAAAGACGCCAATATCACTCCCGAATGAAATCGACAGTCCCAAGTTTGACGGGAGCCTAGGATGAATCAGCGATGGACTAGAAGACCCGAGGGGTCTAATTGGGGTGATTTTGGCCCGGACGACCAGCGTGGCCGCATGAACCTGTTGACGCCAGAGCGTCGCATGCAGGCCATGCAGGAGGTCATCACTGGCGACATCTTCTGTCTGAGCCTGCCGCTTGATCGTCCTGGGGGCCAAGTGCTCAATGACCATCGTTGCGCGCCTGTGTTCAAGCCGGTGCTGCGCAGCGGCCATCAGGTTTTCAACTTCCCGATGGAGCAGGTCGATCCACGATTCAGTGATGTGAGCTCGGATGAGGCGGTGCTGCTATACAGCCAGTATTCGACCCAATGGGATGGATTCGCACATAAGGGTTCCATGTTTGACGTGGATGGCAGCGGCGTGCGCAGACGGGTCCATTACAACGGCTGGGAAATTGTCGATGCGAACAGCCGGGGAACCCAGGGTGAGCTAGGCGCGCGCGCGGTGTCGATCGCCAGCATGGCCGAAACCGGCGTGCAGGGTCGCGGCGTGCTTGTCGATCTGCATCATCACTTGGGCAACGAAAGAACCCAAGTTGATCTGAACATGCTCCTGCGGATCATGGCAGCGGACCAAGTCACCGTCAGCGAGGGAGACATTCTATGCATTCATTCGGGACTGGGCCAGCTGATCATGAACAGCCCGGCCACTGGCCCCGATCCATCTATCAGGCAGGCCTGTGCCGTGCTCGACGGAACTGATCCGGCATTGCTTAACTGGATCACAGAAACCGGCCTGGTCGCCATCGCTGCCGATAATCTGGCTGTGGAGTCGTCGTCCACCTTGGGTGTGCGCAAGAACATCGGACCGCACGGCCCCGTGCTGCCCCTGCATGAGCATTGTCTGTTCAAGATCGGGGTGCATCTGGGGGAGTTGTGGTACCTGACCGAACTGGCCCAGTGGCTCAGAGGGCATGAGCGCAGCCGGTTTCTTCTGACCGCGCCGCCCCTTCGGCTACCCGGCGCGGTAGGCTCGCCTGTCACGCCGGTAGCCACTGTCTAAGTCAACGCTCTGCGGCCCTTTCTTAGCGCATCAGCAGCACGCATGCGTTGCCTCCCGCGCGCATCTTATGGGTGAGTCCGAGGCCGGTATTTTCGATCTGCCGGTGGCCGCAACTTGCTACAGATTCATCATGGAAATAAGTGGAGCCTTAAAAAAACTAACTTCCCTTGCAATGATTTTTGATAGGAGCTATCGAACTTCAGTGGCCATCTCTCGGATGCCCTCCGATTCCTCCACTGTCGGTGCTGGTCCAGGCTGCATCAATCGGCGGTGGACCATGCCAAAGAATGTTGCGCGTGGCTGCTCTTGAAGTGCCCTCAATTCATCGACGGTGATGACCTTAAGCACTTGCGCCATGATCTGGTTGAAGCCAATGTTACTCATGCGTCGCCACCATTTACACAACAACGGGATCTATAACTTGGTCAACTAATCGTTTGAGCTTGTACCCAGCGCAATAGGCTTCGGAACATCGCGCCCAAACCTTATCTATCTGCTCATGCATTGACATTGCTCAATGCTTCATTGGTTGAAGAGCGGAAGCTGGGCATTCATCACCCAAAGGCTCTCATGCTCCAACTTTCTTGCCTATTTGAAATGCTCTTGAGCAGACTTGCCCGTTTGGTTGGACTGGATATCTTCATTGAACCCGATGCCCCCGACAAGTCTTTGTTTGACTTCGAAAGTTGGCATCATGGGCGACATGGCTCGGAATACTTCGGCTTTGGATTCCATTTGGTCGTGTCGCATCTTTAGATGTCGAGCAGGGCTGGCAACGAATCTGGTGACTTGGGGTAATGCCAGTACGATAGGATCCTGTCGCGTGAATCCGGGCGCATCTCTGTTGGCCAACAACGAGCCCGAATTGACAATGCGGTCATGTGTCACCAAACCTGACTGAATGGGATGTTTATGAAATTATTTATACGTGTTGTTCAAAGCGTTTTGGCCTGCTCGGCTTCTCTCTGCATGTGGGGAGTTCAGGCACAAACATTTCCTAATAAGCCGATTCGTATCGTGGTGCCGTTTGCCCCCGGTGGAAATGTGGATGTCACCGCACGGGTCATCAGCGCGGCCATGACCAAGAACTTGAACCAAACGGTGTTCGTCGAAAATAAAACCGGTGCTGGTGGAAAAATTGGTGCAGATGCCGCCATGCGATCAGCGGCCGATGGTTACACCGTGATGATGGGCTCGAACAGCTCACTCAGTGTGGCGCCCAATTTGTATGCCGACTGGCCGTACGATCCGTTGACGGGTATGGCACCTATCAGTCATTTGGCGTCCGTGCCATTTGTGTTGATCACACGTCCGGGTTTGGGGGCCAAGAGCATGGCTGACTTGCTACGCTTGGCTAAGCAAAAACCCGGTGGTTTGACAATGGCTTCGGCGGGCAGTGGCACCTCAAACCATTTGGTCGGTGAGTTTTTTCAAAGCGTCACCGGCACCAGTTTTTTACATGTTCCCTACAAAGGTGCCGGCCCGGCCTTGCTCGACATCATGGCGGGACGCGTTGATATTTTGTTTGACCAAGTCAGCTCATCATCCAACTACATAGAGCAAGGCAAAGTGACAGCGCTTGCAGTCTCGTCTGCTGCACGTTGGAAGTCTTTGGCCAATGTGCCTACTTTTGCAGAGTCGGGATTGCAGGGCTTTGTGATCACCAACTTCACCGGCTTGGTGGCACCGAAAGGCACCCCCGCTGATGTGCTCGAAAAGCTCAACAGAGCCGCCAACGAGGCGCTTCAAGACGATGCGGTGAAAAAGAGCTTTGCCACCATGGGTGTGGAGGCGGTGGGCAGCAGTCCTCAGCAGTTTTCGGCCTTGATCAAAGACGATTTGCAGCGCTGGGCGGCTTTGATCAAAGACAAGGGTATCAAGCTCGATTGATCGGCGGCTTCAGTGCGTCAAGCCTCGCTGTCAGGTCTTTCAATGCACTGGTGAGCAGCCATTCAATGGGGTAATACAGCAGGCTGGCACCCGATGCCACAAAGTCGGGCAAGTCGTCGAGCTTGCTTGGCAAGCCAAAAGGCTTCCCCGCTGCTCTGAGGCGCTTGGCAATGCCGTCTACTGCGGCCAACACCTCGGGTGTTCTGGCGCTGCGCTGGCCCATCAGGCTGTAAGCCAAGTCGTTGGGTCCAATCAGGTAGGCGTCCACCCCGGGTACAGCCATGATGTCGTCCAAGTTTTCAATGGCTTCGCGGGTTTCAATCTGCACGATGACGATTTTTTCGGGTGCTTTGTCGCCGCAGGCATAGCGCAACAGTTCTACTGCATCAACCGCATCTTGTGCGCAGTTGATGTGGGGCACCACCAAGCCGTCAACCTGTCTATCCAAGAACTGAACCAACACCGCGGGGTCCTTAGACCAGCTGCGTACCAGTGACGTCAGACCCACCACTTTGGCGGCGCGGATCAAGTCAGTCGCAACATCCAGACCAATGCCGGTGCGCTCGCAATCGATGAAGGCGGCATGTGCGCCTGCACTGGCCAAGGCGGCCATCACGTCAGTATTACGCCCCCCCACGTTCACGGCGATGACGGGTTGTTGGTCTCGAAAGCGTTGTTTGAGCAAGTTCATGGTGTGCTTCTTAAAAGTCGTACAGGGCAGCAGGGTGCGTGACCAAAATGTCTTGCAGCAGCTGAGGGTTGTTGACCCACTGGGCAAACAGGTTGAACAAGTCTCCGTCATTGGGCATGCCGCTGCGGATGAAAACATGGGGCCAATCACTGCCCCATAGCAAGCGTTGCGGTACCTCGGACATCAGGCGTTCTGCCGTGGCCAAGGTGCTGGGGTAGGGGAACTCTTCGCCGGTCAGTCGGTAAGGTGCGGTGAGTTTGATCCACGCTTGCCCGTCTTTTGCCAAGCGCAACAAGCCTTCAAAACCGGGTGCCTTGGCGGTCATGGTGGGCACATAACCGAGGTGACCAAAAACGAGCGGGACAGATAATTCTGCCAGTTGCACGTCAAGGTCAGGGAACTCGTTGACATGCATCAAGAACTCAATGTGCCAACCCAAGGGTTTGATTTTTTTCGACAAGGCTTTCAGGCCGGCCATGGGCAGCACGCCCTTGTCTTCCTTCAGGTCGACGATGTTGCAGCGCACCCCTCGCACGCCTTGGCTGTGCAGGCTTTCGAGTTCTGCCATGGACACATCAAACGGTACCACCGCCACTCCGCGCAATCGCTGCGTGTCTTGCTTCAGAGCGTCCAGCATGGCACGGTTGTCGGTGCCGTAAATGCTGGGCTGCACCAGCACCGCACGTTCAATGCCTAGCGTGTCAAGCATGTGTCGATAGTCTTTCAACGAGGCAATCGGCGGTGTGTACAAGCGATTGGCAATCAGCGGATATTGCTCTTGTGGCCCACACACATGGGCATGAACGTCGCACGCGTGGGCGGGTACGAGGATGTTTGGTTTTTTGGGGTGCGTGTCGTGTGCAGCGCAGCTGGGTGGGGTAGGGGTGTTGTTGCTCATTGATTGGGTACGGGGGTTATCCACTTTTTTTATTCACAAAATTTCTTATAGCTTAAGTTTTTGGAGATTGTCAATGGCCGTATCGTTCCGCAGAAAGTCAATCTACTGATGGCAATCAATATCAAGCCACAGCGTCTAACTGGCGTGCGGCCTCCAGCACCACGCTGCGCAGCCAGCGGTGCGCCGGGTCTTTCTGGCTTCGTTCGTGCCAATAAGCTGCGTACGACACTTTGGGTAAGCGCATCGGCGGTTCCAAAATTTGCAGCGGATGCTGTTGCCGCAGGATTTGTGCGAGTCTCAGCGGCACGGTGGCAATGATGTCAGTGCCCGGCATCATGAAAGGAATCGTCAGAAAGTTCTGCACAAGGAAGGCGAGATTCAGTTTTCGTCCGAGCCGCTCGACGGCATCGTCGATGACCCGGCCCGTTGTGGTGCGGCCGGTGCCCAAGGGCCGAACGTGCGTGGCGTTCAGGTAATCCTCTAGGCTCAGACTGCCGCGAATCGTCGGATGCGCCTGATCGGCGATGCAGACGATGCGGTCTTGGAACAGGTGCATGGAGCGTAGCGATGGCGGCGCTTTCGGCAGCCACGCTATGCGCATGTCAATCTTGCCGCTTTCCAGCAGGTCTTGCGCTCTGTCGCGGTCGGGTGCACGCACTTCTACGCGCACGTGGGGTGCCTGGTCGCGCAGGCTGCGCGCCATGGCCGGTAGCAGCAAGCTCTCGGCATACTCTGGCGCGCTCAAGACAAAGGTGTGCACGGAGGTGGCCGGGTCAAATGGTTTGGCTTTGTAAATGAGATCGTCGTAGCCTTGGAGCATTGTGCGGACCCCGGCCTCGAAGTTCGCGGCCCTGTCACTGGCCACCATGCCCCCGCGTGCGCGCAGCAGGAGCGGGTCTTGAAATAGATCGCGGAGCCGGGCCAGTGCGTGGCTCGCCGCAGGCTGGCTGATGCCTAGCTGCACGGCAGCATTGGAGACGTTTTTTTCAGCCATCAGGACCAGGAAGATCCGCAGCAGGCGCACATCGATGTTATCCATAAAGACGAATTATAGATATTCGTCTAAATTCATAGACGGCTAGCACGACCAAACTTAGAATCAGAAAAAAAAACGGAGACAGCATGCACCCTACCTATGCCCAGGCTGCGAAGGCATTCGCAGCATGCGGAGCCGCACCCGCAGATCCGCTGACCCTGCCTGTCGAGCAGGCGCGTCAGCAGCAAGATCGCTACTTCGCCGAATTCAACCGGGACTTGCCGGCCTTGGCTGAAGTCAAAGACCTGATGATCTCTGGCCCGCATGGTGATATCCCCCTGCGTCTTCATTACCCTGTCAAAACGAGCGCTGCGCTGCCTGTGATTGTGTTTGTGAGGGGCGGCGGTTGGTGGGCTGGCTCACTGGACTCACACGCGCGCACCATGCGCAGCCTCGCGCTGCTCACCGGCTGTGTGGTCTGCGGTATTGACTACCGGCGTACACCAGAACATCACTTTCCAGTTCAGCGCGACGAATTGCTCACGGCCATTGACTGGCTGCAAACGGAGGGCGCTAGCCATGGCTTGCAGCTTGCGCCGCCGGTCTTGTTTGGCGAGTCAGCTGGCGCCACGCTGTGTCTATCAGCGGCCATGGCCTTGCGTGACCAAGCGCGGCCGGCACCCGCTGGCCTGGTGCTTTTTTATACCAATGCGGGTGGCCCCAAACCGACTGCCCGTGCCTATTCGCAATGGGTGTGGCAGCAGTACTTGGGGCACGAGGGTGCCTCTACCGATGGTTCGGCGGTGCCCTTGTTGGGTGACTTGTCTGGCCTCCCACCGATGTGGCTGGGCGCAGGTGAAGACGATCCGCTGATGGCCGACACGCTGGCGCTGGAGCGCCTTGTGCGTGATTCTGGGCAGACGCCTCAACTGGTGACCTATCCCGGCTTGCCTCATGGTTTTGTCATGTGGACGGGCCTGCTGGCGCCGGCACTGCAAGCGCTTGAACAAGCCAGTGCCGCTGCACGCCAGTTCTTCGGTTCACGCCTAGTGGCCTGAGTCGATTTTTATCTCGTAACTTAGGAGCATTCACATGGACCGTTGGACCCCCACCCAAGAAGAAATGAAAAAGCGCATTGCGCGTTTTAACGAAGTTGTGCCGGTCAAGAAAAAGCATCTGGAAGACAAAGGCATTCCGCCCGAAGTGCTGGAGATGATCATGGCCAAGACCACGCGCAACATGATGTCGCCCGGTCCTTTGCCTGGCCAGCTCTCGCCCGCGCCAGCGGTTGAGGGCGGCGATGCGGGTGTCTTCCGGCTGGGCATCGCCACCTGCCCGCCGGGGCAGGGCCCGGGCCTGCATGTTCACTACAACACCCATGAGACGTTCATGGCCTTGACTGGTCGCTGGGAAATTCAGTGGGGCGACAAGGGCGAAGAATCCATCATGCTAGAGCCGATGGACCTGATCGCCATGCCGCCCAAGGTGACGCGGCGTTTCATCAACCGCTCTGATGTGGAGGCCAATTTGATGGTCATCATCCAAGGTCAGCGCGAAGAGTTCGACGACGTGGATCGCGTGCCAGAAACTGCCGCCGCCATCGCTGAGCGTTATGGTGAAGGCATGCTTGAAAAAATGAAAAGTTTGGGCTGGAAGTTCGGTATCGGCGTGGGCGAAAAGGTCATCTCTTGATGCACGCCGACAAGGGCTTGCGGCGGTGCATGGTGCTGGGTGCTGGTGCCTTGGTCATGGGGTTGGTTATCGCGCCATCGGCCGCGCAGGCCCAGCCGGCAGCGTACCCTGCGCAACCCATCAGGATGGTGATCCCGTTTCCGGCCGGTGGCACGCTGGACGTGGCTGTCAGGCCCCTTAGTTTGGCTTTGTCGCGCCAACTCGGTCAGCCCATCATCATTGACAACCGCGGCGGAGCCAACGGCGTGATCGGCACAGAGTACGTGTCTAAGGCGCCTCCCGACGGCTACACGCTACTGGCCGTGACCGCGTCTTTCGCGCTGAACGCCAGCATGTACAAGGACTTGAAGTACGACGTCATCAAGGACTTCACACCCGTCACTGCATTGATGCAGGGTGCCGGCTTTGTGATGATCGTCAACCCCGCCGTGCCGGCTAAAACAGTGCAAGAGCTGATCGCCCTGGACAAGAAAGGTCAGCAGGTTGCCTTCAGCTCGCCAGGGATTGGCAACACCATTCATATCGCGAGCGAATTGTTCAATCAGCGCGCTGGAACGCGTTTTCTGCACGTGCCGTACAAGGGCAGTGCGCCTTCTCTGAACGCGGTGGTCGGCGGTGAAGTGCAGGTCGCGATCATGCCGCCAGCCATCGTCATGCCTTTTATTCGCAGCGGCAAGCTCAGGGCGCTTGCATTCACTGGGGCTACTCGCTTAGCGGAACTGCCCGACGTCCCGACGATGGCCGAAGCGGGGGTTAAAAACTTTGTTTTTGCCGGGACTTGGATGGGACTTTTTGCGCCAGCTGGCACGCCGCGGCCGGTGGTCGAGCGTCTGCACGCCGAGGTCAACAAGGCCTTGCAGCAAACGGCCGTAAGACAAACACTGGCCGGTGCTGTCGTCGGCTATGTGCCGGACGGAAGTCCGCCCGAT
>Ga0208916_10000341_pt1 | contig 22413 bp, 22 predicted proteins | sample DEB19_08_DNA_5_FD_184523 | JGI IMG/M metagenome (GOLD analysis project Ga0208916, IMG submission 184523) | Aqueous microbial communities from the Delaware River and Bay under freshwater to marine salinity gradient to study organic matter... | ecosystem: Environmental > Aquatic > Marine >... | reverse complement strand
GCCGTATGTCTGTGCCATCGGGCAAGTCGTTGATGTCGTTGGCCAGGTGATCAACCAGGTTTTGGTGCGTGAGTGCCAAGTTGACGGCCGGGTTGTGGACCAGATGCTGTGGTTTGAGAGGCAACCTTGGATAAACCAGGCACCAGTCGGACCAGTTGCCCATTTTCGATTGGCCACGAACATACAGGCGAGGGGTGAGGTTGATGCCGTGGAAGAACTTCCAGTTGGGGAAAAACGCGCGAAAGAAAAAAAGCCAGGGCCCCTCAATGCTGCCCCCGCGTTTGCGAAGGGTGATCGCCAACAAGGCGAAATAGGCCACGATCAACAGGGGAGTGAAGTCCATGTGGCCAGTTTATCGCCTGTTCAATGACCCAAGCCATGCGGATCGATGTCAACTTGACGCGATCACCGCTCAAAACAGTGCATTCTTGTGGCCTAATATCGCTTTGCATTATTTATCTGGAGCCATAGATGGGCAACAAAATCGTTACCGAAGCAGATCGTAAATTCACAGCACCCCTGCCTGCATTGCCTGGCGTGACCTTGCCTACGCATGGCCGCGGTCAGCGAGTGAGTTTGGAGCGTGGTGTTTCAACCCGCAACAAGAAAAACCCCGGCAAGCGCTCCAAAAAAGGCGGCTGATTGAACGGACCTGGTGTGAGCCGGTTCTTTAATGCCCAAAGCCACTGATCCTCAGTGGCTTTTTTGTTGGTTCGCGCACAAGGTGTTGTTTGGCGATCCGGCGCTGTCAAATTGAAATGTGAGCTGCAATGGTGATTTCTTACGCCTGTGTTTTGGTCGCTGGCTTGATGCCTGTGTTTTGTGCGGGCATTGCCAAGGCGGGCGCCAAGGGCTATGACAACCACAACCCCCGTGCTTGGCTGGCACAGCAAAGTGGCTTTAGAGCGCGGGCCAATGCCGCTCAGGCGAACAGCTTGGAGGCCTTTCCATTTTTTGCCGTTGGCTTGGTGTTGGCGCTGCTGACGGGTGTCGATCCTTTCGTGGTTGATTTGTTGGCGGTTCTTTTTGTGGCGGCGCGAGTGGCTTATGTCGCTTGTTATCTGGCTGACAAAGCCTTGTTTCGGTCCATTTTCTGGGCTGTTGGCTATTTCAGTGTGATCGCTTTTTATGTTTTGGCCATGCAGAACTTGCAGCTTAATTGAGCCGAAAAATCGTTTTTATCAAGGCACAATAGAGCCTATGCCCCGGTGGTGAAATCGGTAGACACACCGGACTTAAAATCCGTTGCTTCGTGAATAACGGGCGTGCCGGTTCGATTCCGGCTCGGGGCACCACCGTTACAAAAGCACCATCATGAAAAACGACAACGCACCGCTTGAAATTCATGTGCATGGTGATGTGCCGATCAAACCCGGCACCGACATCCAGGCTATTCAGGAAGCGCTCAAGCCGCTTTGGCGTTACGCAGGAACTCGCAGTCTGAGCGAAGGCTCACCCAGTCTTTACGAGGAAGAAGCCGGCATCCGTTTTGATGCGGGCTTGCACCGTCTGCAAATGTGCTGGACGGTCCGAGGTGACGAAGACTTTCGCATGGTCATGGAAGACCTGTGCATGAACCTCAACGAGTTGTCTGCTGCGGGCACTCAGATTGAGGTCACTTTTTACGACACTGAATTTGACGACGAAGATGAAGCCAGTGGCGCTGAGTCGCGCGATGATTTTGTGATGCTGTTTGTCGGCCCGGATCCAGGCGCGATCATGCAAGCCCAGCGCGACTTGTTGATTCACGATGTGGTGAACATGATGGAGCGTCATTTTGATGGTTCCGAGTTGTCTGGTGTCGTGGCCGAAATCGACAAGTTGTTCAGTCAGCGTTTTGACAATTTGGTCAGCTCGCTTGAACTGGGCAAGCCGCCCAGAGGCTCGGGCGGCAACAGCAGCGGCCATGGTGGCGGCGGTCGCCGCCCAAGACACCTTCACTGAAAGCCCCATTCATGACTGCCATGTTCTCGCGCGAAGCTCTTAACCCAGGTGTTCGATTGCGTGAGGTGTTTGGCTGGGCGATGTACGACTTCGCCAATTCTGGCTACACCACCGTGGTGATCACCGCTGTGTTTGCGGCCTATTTTGTCGGGGGCGTGGCGGGTGGCGCACCTTGGGCCACGCTCGCTTGGACATCGGCCCTGAGTACTTCTTATCTGATCGTCATGCTGACCATGCCGGGGCTGGGTGCATGGGCTGACCGTGTGGCGGGCAAAAGGCGTTTGCTGATGTGGGTCACTGCGGGCTGCGTGATCAGCACGGCGGCATTGGCCCTGGTGGGACCGGGGCAGGTGGCTTTGGGTTTGCTGATCCTGGTGATCTCCAACACATTCTTTTCTTATGGCGAGTCTTTGACCGCTTCATTTTTGCCCGAACTGGCCCAACCCCAGGCCATGGGCCGCGTCAGCGGTTGGGGCTGGGCGGTGGGCTACATCGGCGGCATGCTCACGCTGGGTGTCTGCTTGGCCTATGTATTGGCAGCGCAAGCGCGGGGTGAGACAGGCGGTCAATTTGTGCCGGTGACCATGTTGATCACCGCCTCGGTTTATGGCGTTGCGGCTTGCGTGACTTTTGTCTTGATGCGTGAGCACGCTAAACCCCAGCCAGACGCGCCTGTTGTGGGCATGCTGGCAAGCTTGCAAGGTTTGGCTCAAACATTCCGCGACGCACGCCCGTACAAAGATTTCACCCGACTGATGGCATGCGCGGTGGCCTATCAGGGCGGGGTGGCGGTGGCCATTTCGTTGGCGGCCATTTACGCCGAACAGGTCATTGGGTTTCAAGCACAAGAGACCATGGTTCTGATCTTTGTACTGAACATCGCAGCCTTTGTGGGCGCTTTTGTGTTTGGTTATGCCCAAGACCGGATGGGCCACAAGTTGGCGTTGTCCTTGACTTTGCTGGGTTGGATATTGACGTGTGTGATCGCGGCTTTGTCGAGCACCAAGGAGGTGTTCTGGTGGGCTGCCGCCATTGCGGGCCTCTGCATGGGCTCGAGTCAGTCTTCTGGTCGGGCCATGGCAGGCCTGATGGCGCCACCTGAGCGCTTGGGCGAGTTCTTTGGTCTTTGGACTTTTGCGATCCGTCTGGCCAGCATCGTCGGCCCCTTGAGCTATGGCCTGATCACTTGGCTGAGCGGTGGCAATCAGCGCCTGGCCATTGGCTCGACCTCGCTCTTGTTTGTGTTGGGTCTGGTTTTGCTCATGCCCGTCAATGTGGCCCGTGGACGGCGCATGGCCTTGGGGCAAGACTGATTAAACGTGTGCGTCTGCCCGCTGGCAGACAGCGTGCGGTAGACCCAGCCAGCGTTGTGCTGCCGCTTGCAGGCTGGCCAAGTCACCATTGCTCAGCAGGCTGATGCGGTTGGCCAATGCGTGTGGGCCAGGGCCACTGCGCAGCAGGGCGGCTGCCTCCAGCAAGCGCCGCGTTTGCCGCGCTACAGGCTGGCCAGTAGAGACCAGATGCACCTGCGGTCCGAGCAGTTCGCGCAGTGCACTTTCGGCAAATACATAGTGGGTGCATCCCAGAACCAGCGTGTCTATCTGGCCGGGGGCTTGTCCGAAATCACCCATCTCACGGGTATACGTTTGCAGCAATTCGGTGATTCGCTCGGTCGCAGGGGCACCCATTGTCAGATGGGTGCTTTGCTCGATGGCCAGCGCCAGTCCGTTGCAAGGCTGCACGGTGAACTGGGCCTGGTCTTCGAGGCTGGTCAGCAGACGATGGAACTTTTCACTGCCCAGTGTGCCCCGTGTACCGATGACCCCGATATGCCCAGTCTGGCTGATTTTTAAGGCGGGTTTCAGGGCAGGCTCGACACCAATGAGGATCAGGTGCGGGTGCTGTGTGCGCAACTCATGTATGGCCGCCGCAGTGGCTGTGTTGCAGGCCACCACCAAGGCTTTGATGTGGTGCCGTTTGATCAAGTGATCTGCAATGGCCAGGCTGCGCTGGCGTACGAACAAATCGGTTTTTTCTCCGTAGGGTGCATGACCGTTGTCTGCCCAATAGACAAAGTGTTCGGCAGGCAGAGCAGCCAGCAGAGACTGCAAGATGCTCAGGCCGCCGATGCCGCTGTCAAAAACGCCGATGGGTGATTCAGTCATGGATCAGGCGAGCGCGATGGCTGGTGACCACCGCCGCTTCACATTCAGCCCGCGGTCACGCCAATGCCCTTGAACTCGCCTGTGGCGATGCGCTTTTGCCATTCGGCCGGGCCGGTGATGTGGGCGCTGGTGCCGCCCGCGTCTACCGCCACCGTCACGGGCATGTCGACCACGTCAAATTCATAGATGGCTTCCATGCCCATGTCGGCAAATCCCACCACCTTGGCGTGCTTGATGGCTTTGGACACGAGGTAAGCCGCGCCGCCCACGGCCATGAGGTAGGCCGACTTGTGTTTTTGGATGGCTTCGATGGCCACCGGGCCGCGCTCGGCTTTGCCGATCATGGCAATCAGGCCTGTTTTAGCCAGCATCATTTCGGTGAAGCCGTCCATGCGGGTGGCTGTGGTCGGGCCTGCGGGTCCCACGGCCTCGTCGCCCACGGGGTCCACTGGGCCCACGTAATAGATCACGCGGTTGGTGAAGTCCACCGGCAGGGGCTCGCCCTTGGCCAACATGTCCTGGATGCGTTTGTGTGCGGCGTCGCGGCCTGTCAGCATCTTGCCGTTGAGCAGCAGCGTCTGGCCAGGTTTCCAGCTCGCGACTTCGGCGGGCGTGAGGGCGTTCAGGTCCACGCGTTGGCTTTTCTCGGTGTCGGGTGTCCAGTTCACGTTGGGCCACAGGTCCAGCGATGGCGCTTCGAGGTAAGTGGGGCCAGAGCCGTCCAGCACAAAGTGCGCGTGGCGGGTGGCCGCGCAGTTGGGGATCATGGCCACGGGCTTGCTGGCTGCGTGGGTGGGGTACATCTTGATTTTGATGTCGAGCACGGTGGTCAAACCGCCGAGACCCTGTGCGCCAATGCCCAAGGCGTTGACTTTGTGGTACAGCTCCAGGCGCATTTCTTCGACTTGGTCGAGCTTCTCGCCTTTGCTGGATTTCTCGAGCAATTGGTACATGTCCAGGTCGTCCATCAGGCTTTCCTTGGCCATGAGCACGGCTTTTTCAGCGGTGCCGCCAATGCCGATGCCCAGCATGCCAGGTGGGCACCAGCCTGCGCCCATGGTGGGCACGGTTTTGAGCACCCAGTCGACGATGCTGTCGCCGGGGTTGAGCATGATCATCTTGGATTTGTTTTCGCTGCCACCGCCTTTGGCTGCAACGGTCACGTCGACTTTGTTGCCCGGCACGATCTCGGTAAAGATCACGGCGGGCGTGTTGTCCTTGGTGTTTTTGCGGTTGAAGTGCGGGTCAGCCACCACAGAGGCACGCAGGGTGTTGTCTGGGTGGTTGTAACCACGGCGCACGCCTTCGTTGACGGCGTCGTCCAAGCTGCCGGTAAAACCGTCCCAGCGCACATCCATGCCTACTTTCAGGAACACGTTGACGATGCCTGTGTCTTGGCAGATCGGGCGATGGCCTGTGGCGCTCATCTTGCTGTTGGTCAGGATTTGAGCGATTGCGTCCTTGGCGGCCGGGCTTTGTTCGCGCTCATAGGCCTTGGCCAAGTGGGCGATGTAGTCGGCCGGGTGGTAGTAGCTGATGTACTGCAGCGCGGCGGCGACGGATTCGATCAGGTCGGCTTGTTTGATCACAGTGGTCATGGTGAGGTGGTCCAGTGGAGGGTCAAAAAACGAGGAAATTCAATGGCCGGATTTGTCGTGGTGCGACATCAATCGGTCGGCATAGGCAATGGCGATCGCGCTGAGCAAAAAGGCAATGTGGATCACGGTTTGCCACATCAACACTTTTTCGTCGTAGTTCGCGGCGTTGATGAAGGTTTTGAGCAAGTGGATCGAGCTGATGCCAATGATGGCCGTGCCCAGCTTGACCTTGAGCACCGAGGCGTTGACATGGTCCAGCCATTCGGGTTGGTCGGGGTGGCCTTCGAGGTTCAAGCGTGAGACAAAAGTTTCGTAGCCTCCCACGATCACCATGATCAGCAAGTTGGAGATCATGACCACGTCGATCAGGCCCAGCACAACCAGCATGATCACGGTTTCATTGAGCGAGGTGATGGGGGCCGTGGTTTTGTAGCCAATGCCGTTGATCAGTGCTTGCAGCGCTGTCTGGCTGCCAAAAGCGGCTTCGAGCAAATGCACCAGTTCTACCCAAAAGTGGAACACGTACACGGCTTGCGCGGCAATCAGGCCCAAGTACAAAGGCAACTGCAGCCACCGGCTGGCAAAGATGAAGCTGTTCAACGAGCTCAAAGAGCTTTTGCGTGGGAGGGGCTGTTTGGGTGTGGGCTTCATGAATTTCTTTGACAGTGGGCGACTTCAGACAAACCGCGATTTTAGGCGGTAGATCTCCTGTCGCAGGCCTTGTTTGTGCAAGCCTGCTGTCAGTCAGTGCTTTGTAAGAGCGAAAGCAGACATTTGCACCAGTTTCAAAAACGCCATGTCATTGAGGAGACAAATCAGATGAGCGCCAACATTTACCAACCCAGTGCAGACTTCGTCAAGAACGCCCACGTTTCCGGCATGCCCGCCTACGAAGCGCTGTGCAAAGAAGCTGAAACAGATTACCAAGGCTATTGGGGTCGATTGGCCAAAGAGCTGATCACCTGGAAGACACCCTTCACCCAAGTGCTGGACGAGTCCAATGCCCCATTCTTCAAGTGGTTCGAAGACGGCACCTTGAATGCTTCTTACAACTGCCTGGACCGCAACGTCGAAAAAGGCCTGGGCGACAAGACCGCCATCATTTTTGAAGCCGATGGCGGCGAAGTGACCAAGATCACTTACAGCCAACTCTTGGCCAAAACCTGCCAATACGCCAACGCCTTGAAATCCCTGGGTGTCCAAAAGGGCGACCGCGTTGTCATCTACATTTCGATGTCGATTGAAGGCGTGGCCGCCATGCAAGCCTGCGCCCGCATTGGTGCGACCCACTCGGTGGTGTTTGGGGGCTTTTCGGCCCAATCGCTGCGTGACCGCATTGAAGACACTGGCGCTGTGGCCGTGATCACCGCTGACCACCAAGTGCGTGGCGGCAAGCACCTGCCCCTCAAATCCATCGTCGACGAAGCCCTGAACTTGGGCGGCTGCGACAGCATCAAAAACGTCTTGGTCATCAAGCGCAGTGGCAATGAAATCGCCATGACCGCAGGCCGCGACCTGTGGATGGCCGACTTGGCCGACAAGCAAGCCACCACCTGCGAGCCAGAGTGGGTGAGCGCCGAGCACCCTTTGTTCTTGCTCTACACCTCCGGCTCGACTGGCAAGCCAAAAGGCGTGCAACACAGCACCGGTGGCTATTTGCTGCACGCGGCCTTGACCACCAAGTGGACCTTCGACTTGAAGGCAGACGACGTGTTCTGGTGCACCGCCGACATCGGCTGGGTCACTGGCCACACTTACATCACCTACGGCCCTCTGGCCTTGGGCGGCACCGAGATCGTGTTCGAAGGCGTGCCCACTTACCCGGATGCTGGCCGCTTCTGGAAAATGATCCAAGACCACAAAGTCTCGATTTTCTACACCGCTCCCACCGCCATCCGTTCGTTGATCAAACTGGCTGAAGCCAACGACGCCGTGCACCCCAAGAGCTATGACCTGTCCAGCCTGCGCTTGCTGGGCTCGGTCGGCGAGCCGATCAACCCCGCTGCGTGGGAATGGTATTACCAGCACGTGGGTGGCAGCCGTTGCCCGATTGTGGACACTTTCTGGCAAACCGAAACCGGTGGTCACATGATCACGCCGCTGCCCGGTGTGACCCCCATGGTGCCCGGCTCTTGCACACTGCCGTTCCCTGGTATCCAGGCCGCCATCGTCAGCGAAACAGGCGAAGACATGCCCAATGGCCAAGGCGGCATTCTGGTCGTCAAGCGCCCATGGCCTTCCATGATCCGCAACATTTGGGGCGATCCTGAGCGCTTCAAAAAGAGCTACTACCCGGACGACTTCAAGGGCAAGTACTACCTGGCTGGTGACGGCGCGATCCGCGACGAAAAGACCGGGTACTTCACCATCACTGGCCGCATTGACGACGTGCTGAACGTGTCGGGTCACCGCATGGGCACCATGGAAATCGAATCCGCCTTGGTTGGCTGCACCGAGCTGGTGGCTGAAGCCGCTGTCGTGGGCCGCCCTGATGACACCACAGGCGAAGCCATCTGTGCATTTGTGGTGCTCAAGCGCTCATTGCCCAACACCGAAGAGGGCAAGGCGATTGCCAAGCAACTGCGCGATCACATCGCCAAAGAAATCGGCCCGATCGCCAAACCCAAAGACATCCGCTTTGGCGAAAACTTGCCCAAGACCCGTTCCGGCAAGATCATGCGTCGCTTGCTGCGCTCGCTGGCCAAAGGCGAAGAGATCACGCAAGACATCTCCACCCTGGAGAACCCTGGCATCCTGAGCCAGTTGGGTCAGGCGTACTGATCTCACCTGTCATGCCGGACTTGAGCCGGCATCCATGCAAAACGGCAGCTTAGGCTGCCGTTTTGCTTTCTGGTTTTGAGGGCTGTAGGGCTTGGTGATTCAGTCCCCCAACACCACACCCTCACGGCGTGGATCAGCCCCACCAAACCAGCCTTGAGGTGTGCGCTCAATGGCTTGCAGGCCGCTGGTCATGTCCATCTCACGCACATCATGACCTCGGGCTTTCAACGCATCTGCGGTGCTGGGTGGAAAGCGTTTGGCCTCCAGCAGCGTGGGGCCATTGAGTGAGCCAAAGTTGGGCAGACTGACGGCCTGCTGGGCGTTCAGGCCCCAGTGCAGCGTGCCCGTCAAGAGCTTGGCCGTGTAGTGAATGATGAGTGCCCCGCCCGGGCTGCCGCCGCTCATGACCAACTGCCCCGTGGCTTTGTCGAACACCAGCGTGGGCGACATGGACGAGCGTGGACGTTTGCCGGGTTCGACCCGGTTGGCAATGGGCCGGCCTTGCGCGTCGGAGGGCACAAAGCTGAAATCGGTCAGTTCGTTGTTGAGCAAAAAGCCACCGGGCCGGGTGGGGTCGGTGGTGACCATGCGACGCGAACCAAAGGCGGCCTCGATGGTGGTGGTCATGGCCACAGCCCGGCCTTGGGCATCGACCACGCTGATGTGGCTGGTGCCGTATTCGGCTTGCGCAGGCATGGGTGCAAAGCTGGTGGGGGTGCCGCCTGGCCGTCCGGCTGTGGCAACTTTCATCGACTGGTTGCCGATCAGTTGGCTGCGTTCGCGCAGATAAGCTGACCCGAGCAAGCTGCGCCAATCGCCAGCGGGTGCACGCACAAAGTCGGGGTCGGCCACGTACTGTGCCCGGTCAGCAAAGGCCAGGCGCGAGGCCTCGGTGTAGCGGTGCAACCAGTCGGGTGAGGGCAAGCCGTCTGCAAATTCGGCACCCTGTGCGCTTGTGTTGGCCAGCACGCCCAGGATCTGCCCAATGGCGATCTGGCCCGATGACGGCGGTGGAAAACCACAGATGCGGTACGCGCGAGACCGCGCGGTGTGATCGAAGCACAAGGCTTCACGTTCACGAGGCTGGTAGTTGGCCAGGTCTTGCAGACTCAAATTTCCGGGGCGTGGCGCGGCTTGTGTGCGCTGAACAATGGCCTGGGCCACAAGCCCTTCGTGCAGGGCACGGCTGCCTTCGCTGGCCATGCGGCGCAGCACATGGGCGTATTCGGGGTTGCGCAGCACATGGCTCACAGGCCAAGCCTGGCCTTGTGCGTTGTAGAAAAAGCGCAGTGCCAGAGGGTCTTTTTTCAGGTGTGGATCGGCTTGCAGCAGGACGTGCAGGCGCGCACTGACCTTGAAGCCTTGTTCGGCCAACGTGATGGCGGGCGTAAACAACTGGGCCCAAGGCAAGACACCGTGCTGCCGGTGTGCGGCTTCCAGCATGCGCATCGCGCCGGGCACGCCCACGGAATGGCCACTCAAGACCGCATCGTCAAACAGGAGGGGCTTGCCGTTGTCACCCACAAACATGTCGCCCTGGGCACCCGCCGGGGCGGTCTCGCGCCCGTCGTGCGCCGTGACTTTCTGGCCATCAAAGTGCAGCAAAAAAGCCCCGCCGCCGATACCACTGGACTGCGGCTCCACCAAACCCAGCACCAGCTGCACGGCTATGGCGGCATCCATGGCCGAACCCCCAGCCTGCAAAATTTGCTGCCCGGCATCGGTGGCCAGCGGGTTGGCGGCGGCCACAGCCTGCCGCGCATAGGCCCAGCCGGGTTTGTCGGTGTTGCCACTGGCAGCTTCGGGTTGCTCGGGCACGCTGTAGCGCCAAGGGCGCTGGGCGGGACGGTGCAGGCGCTCAAGAGCGAAAGACAAATCAGGCTGAATGGCAGGGTTTTTTCCATGTGTTCTCCGTGACAGGAACATGCTATCGGTAAATTTCCCCGAGTGCCAGCAGGCCTGAACCGCAAGCCATTGTGAGCAGTTTTAGTTCACTTGGGTGCCAAGCGAATCGCCCCATCCAACCGAATCACTTCGCCATTGAGCATGTCGTTTTCGATGATGTGCTTGGCCAGTTTGGCGTAGTCCTGGGGAGTGCCCAAGCGGCTGGGGAAGGGCACGCCTGCCGCCAGCGCGTCTTGCACTTCTTGGGGCATGCCAAACAGCATGGGGGTGCCAAAAATACCGGGGGCAATGGTCATGTTGCGGATGCCGTTGCGGGCCAGGTCGCGGGCGATGGGCAGTGTCATGCCGACCACGCCGCCTTTGGATGCGGCATAGGCGGCTTGGCCAATTTGGCCGTCATAAGCAGCCACGCTGGCGGTGCTGATCAACACGCCGCGCTCGCCTGTGGCTTCGGGCTCGTTTTTGCACATGGCTTCCGATGCCAGTCGGATCATGTTGAAGGTGCCGACCAGGTTGACCATGATGGTCTTGGTGTAGACGGCCAAGCTGTGCGCGCCGTTTTTGCCCACGGTTTTTTCTGCGGGGGCGATGCCCGCGCAGTTGACCAATCCCATGAGCTTGCCCATGGCCACGGCTTGGGCCACCACGGCTTGGCCATCGGCTTCGTTGCTGACGTCGCACTTGACGAACGCGCCGCCCAGTTCTTTGGCCACAGCCGCGCCTTTTTCGGCCTGCATGTCGGCAATGACGACTTTGGCCCCATGGGCCGCCAGCATGCGGGCGGTGCCTTCGCCCAGACCGGATGCGCCACCTGTGACGATGAAAACTTTGCCTTGAATGTCCATGTTGAGCTCCTGAATTTGATTGACGTTACGTCAACGTCAATTATGCACATCTGGCATGCACGTCCAGCAGGCCGAAAGACCCGCCAGAAAGCACTCCGGCTAATGGTTTTGGGGTAAAGCACTACTTGATAGCTTGAATACCCAATCGAGCTGCGGCCCTCTAGCATGAACTTCATCCCGACCAACACGGCCGGGGGCATCGGTTCAGGAGAGACGCATGGGTTCAGGCATCGCGTGGTCAACACAGTCGCTGGTCAACACCGACGACAACTGGCGCAGGGCATCTCAGTTGTTGGCCACCGCCGACATTCGGGTTGGGGGTGGCAGACCCTGGGACATGCGCGTGCACCATCCGGCCACCTTTGACCGCATCTTGACGCAGGGCAGTTTGGGTTTGGGAGAGAGCTATGTGGACGGCTGGTGGGACTGCAGCCAGCTCGACGAATTCATTGCCCGCATTTTGCGAGCGCGGCTGGACGAGCAGGTTGGCCGTGCCGGCTGGCTGTGGGCCTCGCTCAAGGCGCGACTGACCAACCTGCAATCCCAAAGCCGTGCGTGGCAGGTGGGCGAGGTGCATTACGACTTGGGCAACGATTTGTACGAAGCCATGCTCGACCCGACCATGGCTTACAGCTGTGGCTATTGGCCCGTGGCGCAAACCTTGGCGCAGGCGCAAGAGGCCAAGCTGGACCTGATTTGTCAAAAGTTGCAGCTCCTACCGGGCATGCGTTTGCTGGACATTGGCTGCGGCTGGGGCAGTTTGATGTGCTTTGCCGCCAAGCATTACGGCGTGCAGTGCGTGGGGCTGACTGTTTCCAAAGAGCAAGCCCGCTTGGGTGCAGAAAAAGCACGAGATTTGCCAGTCCGGTTTGAGCTGGTGGATTACCGGCGCTTCAACCCTGACGGTGAACAACGCTTTGATCGCATCGCCTCAGTGGGCATGTTCGAGCATGTGGGCCACAAAAACTACCGCGCTTACTTTGACATGGCACGGCGCAGCTTGCGTGACGATGGTTTGTTTTTGCTGCACACCATTGGCAAGAACAGGTCGGGGGCGGGCATTGACCGCTGGATTGAAAAATACATCTTCCCCAACGGGGTCTTGCCGTCGTCATCGGACCTCGCTTTGGCCAGCGAAGACCACTTCGTCATGGAGGACTGGCATAACTTTGGCGAAGATTACGACAAAACCTTGATGGCTTGGAACGCCCGATTTGAAGACGCTTGGCCCTCACTGCAAGGCCGGTATGGCGAGCATTTTTACCGCATGTGGCGTTATTACCTGTTGTGCTGTGCGGGCACCTTTCGGGCCCGAGACAACCAACTTTGGCAAGTTGTTTTCTCGCCCAATGGCCATGCTGGTGGCTACCGCAGGCCCTTGCTCTGAGGGCGCATTTTTATTCGTTGTGGTTCATTTTGTGCACAAACATGCGCAAGAAAAAAGCGGCCATGAGCAGCATGAACACGATCACGCCCAAACTCATCAAGCCATAGTCGGTCGAAAACAGGTCAATCAGCATTTTCATGGGGCATCCTTGAATGGGTTTGGGTGATTCACTGTGCGCCAAGGGGCTCGCGAAAGGCCTGATCAAGGTCAAGGGCTTGGCACAAAGCCATGCTCCAATGTGCTTTGTTGTTTTTAGACAGGACCCCCATGAATTTGACCCCGCAGCATTCTTTGCCCGTATCCGCCCGAATTTTCTTGTCGCTGGGTGCCCTGAGCGCGTGTTCCAGCGTGGTGTTCAGCGCGGCATTCGCGCATTTGCCCGTGTTTGCGGGCGGTGTGCCGGCCATGGTGCAAACCGCGCTGACCCAGCAACAGTTCCATTCGCTGGGCTTGGTGCTTGTGGGTTTGGTCAGCGCTTGCTTTGGCGTTTCGCGATGGCTGCAAGCCGCTGGCTGGCTGATGCTCGTGGGCTTGCTCTTGTTCAGCTTCAACCTGTATGCACGCAATGTGCTGGGGTTTGACGCGCTGCGGGCCATGGTGCCTTGGGGTGGTGGGGCCTGGATTTTGGCTTGGCTGTGCCTGGCACTCGGGTTTGCTGCTGGCCCAGCCCGAAATGCCAAGCGGCCATGAAGGGTTGACGCAGCTGAAGGTTTTGCCTATCGGTTTGATAGGAACTATTCATGGCTCATCGGCTTGGGCTGCATTATGATTGCTACCAATGAGTTTTCTCATTCGATAGTTTTTTTAAACCAACCAAAGGAAACACCATGTCCCTGATCAACACACAAGTTCAGCCCTTCAAAGCCCAGGCTTTTCACAACGGCAAGTTCATCGAAGTCACCGAGCAAAGCCTCAAAGGCAAGTGGAACGTGCTGATTTTCATGCCCGCTGCATTCACCTTCAACTGCCCCACAGAAATCGAAGACGCGGCCGACAACTATGCGGCTTTCCAGAAAGCCGGTGCCGAGGTCTACATCGTGACCACCGACACCCACTTCTCGCACAAAGTCTGGCACGAGACTTCGCCTGCCGTGGGCAAGGCCAAGTTCCCATTGATGGGCGACCCTACACACGCGCTGACACGCGCATTTGGCGTGCACATTGACGAAGAAGGCCTGGCACTGCGCGGCACTTTCATCATCAACCCCGAGTTGATGATCAAGACCGTGGAGATCCATTCCAACGAAATCGCCCGTGACGTGTCTGAGACCCTGCGCAAGCTGACCGCTGCCCAGTACACCGCCGCCAACCCCGGCCAAGTGTGCCCAGCCAAGTGGAAAGAAGGCGCCAAGACTTTGGCTCCTTCCATCGACCTGGTCGGCAAGATCTAAATCTTGATCGGACGCCCTGTTCAATCAGGGCAGTCTTGAGCCGACGGCCTGCCTTGCAGGACGTTGAGCGCAGCCCATTCAGGTCACAAGCCTGCCGTGAGCTGCCCTCAACGATTCCCACCAACCCCTTAAAAATCGGCCCCGTCACAAGCGAGGGTCTGGGATTTTTGTAGCCTGAAACCGGAGAAAACCATGCTCGACGACACCCTCAAAGCCCAATTGCAGCAATATTTGGCCTTGCTGCGCCAGCCGATTCGCTTGATCGCTTCGCTGGACGACAGTGAAACTGGCACCGACATGAAGAGCCTGTTGGAGACCATCGTCAGCCTGTCTGACAAGGTCACTTTGGACACTTCGGGCCATGACAGCCGCAAGCCCTCTTTTGTCGTTGCCCGCGATGGGCAAACCGAAGGCGTGCGTTTTGCCGGTCTGCCGCTCGGGCACGAGTTCACCTCGCTGGTGTTGGCGCTGCTTTGGACTGGCGGCCACCCACCCAAAGTCGAGCAGGATGTGATCGACAGCATCAAGGCCTTGGAGGGTGACTTCAGCTTTGAGGTTTACATGTCCTTGTCTTGCCACAACTGCCCTGATGTGGTGCAGGCCTTGTCTTTGATGGCGATCATGAACCCCAAGGTCAAGACCGTGGTCATCGAAGGCGGTGCGTTCCAAAAAGAAGTGGAAGAGCGCCAGATCATGGCCGTGCCCATGGTGTTCTTGAACGGCAAAGTCTTTGGCTCCGGTCGCATGTCTGTTGAGGAAATCGTGGCCAAGCTGGACACCAACGCCGGGGAGCGTGAAGCCGTCAAGCTCAACGCCAAAGACGCGTTTGAGGTTTTGATTGTGGGTGGTGGACCCGCTGGTGCGGCTGCGGCTGTGTACGCCGCCCGCAAGGGTATTCGCGTGGGTGTGGCTGCTGAGCGCTTTGGCGGCCAGACCAACGACACCATGGCCATCGAAAACTACATCTCGGTGCTGGAGACCGATGGCCCCAAGTTTGCCGCCGCGCTCGAAGCCCAAGTGCGACAGTACGGTGTGGACATCATGAACCTGCAACGCGCTGACAAATTGATCCCCGCGGGCGCAGACGGTTTGGTGCAGGTGCAGATGGAAAACGGCGGCACACTCAAGGCCAAGACCGTGATTTTGTCCACCGGAGCCCGCTGGCGCAATGTGAACGTGCCCGGCGAAGCCGAGTACAAAAACAAAGGCGTGGCCTATTGCCCGCATTGCGATGGTCCGTTGTTCAAGGGCAAGCGCACCGCCGTGATCGGCGGCGGCAACTCCGGCATCGAAGCGGCGATCGATTTGGCGGGCATCGTCGAACACGTCACTGTGATCGAATTCGCTGAGCAATTGAAAGCCGATGCGGTGTTGGTCAAAAAGTTGCACAGCCTGCCCAACGTGACGGTGCACACCAACGCCCAGACGACCGAGATCACGGGCGACGGCAGCAAGGTCAATGGCATCAGTTACAAAGACCGCGCAACCGGCACCGAGCACCATGTGGAACTGGCGGGCGTGTTCGTGCAAATCGGCTTGGTGCCCAACACCGAGTTCCTCAAAGGCACGGTCGAGCTGAGCAAGTTTGGCGAGATCGTGGTGGACGCCAAGGGCCATACCAATGTGCCTGGCGTGTTTGCGGCAGGAGACTGCACCACCGTACCGTACAAGCAGATCGTGATCGCCGCAGGCGAGGGCGCCAAGGCCGCACTCAGCGCTTTTGACCACCTGATCCGCTCTTGATTGGCTTCGTGCCGACATGAAAACACCGGACCTCGCGTCCGGTTTTTTCATGGGACCTGAGAGATCAAGGCTTCATTTGGTCAGGATCAACTTGCCTTGCCGCGTGGTTTGCAGCCGGTAGATTTCTCCCTGGTGCTGAATCAACACTATGGCCTGGTCGCCCAGCAGTTCACGGCTGTCCAGGGTTTGCGGCCCGTTGGGCTTGACGGGTGTGGGACGGGCTGGCAAGGGCGACGGCTGGGCCGTGTCCGGCGCTGTCAGCTCTGTGGACGCAGCCACAGCGGGCTTCAAACTCATGGCTTTTGGCCTTCGGTGACAAACCCGATTTTGGCCAAGCCAGCCCGTTGTGCGGCTGTCATCGCCTGGGCCACATGTTCATAAGCGACTTTTTTGTCACCCCGAATGTAGAGCTGTGGCTGTGGGTCTTTGGCCGCGTGCTCGCGCAAGGCGTTTTCCAGTGCATCGGCCGTGACAGCTTGTTTGCCCAGAAAAAACTGGCCCTGGCTGTCGATGGCCAATTGCAGGTTGTCGGGCGGCGTCTGGTCGCGGCTGCTGCTGGTGCGGGGCAGTTCCACCTTCACGGCGTGTTGTACCACCGGGATGGTGATGATGAAGATGATGAGCAAGACCAGCATGACGTCCACCAGGGGCGTCATGTTGATCTCGTTCATCACGTCGTCGTCGTTGTCGTTGATTTCAAAGGACATGCGGGTTTCCTTGTCGGCGGGTCAGGCGCTCAGTGGCCGGTGTGTGGCTGGCCGACATGGGTTTGACCCAAGGCTTGCGACGATGGCGTCACGCGGGCACCGGTCACGTAATAGGCGTGCAGGTCGTGCGCAAAGCGGTTCATGCGGGCGATGATGAATTTGTTGCCACGCACCAGCGTGTTGTAGCCCAGCACCGCCGGAATGGCCACGGCCAGGCCCAGCGCCGTCATGATCAGGGTTTCGCCAATCGGTCCCGCCACCGCGTCGATGCTTGCGTTGCCTGTGGCACCGATGGCCACCAGCGCGTGGTGGATGCCCCAGACGGTGCCAAACAAACCCACGAACGGTGCAGTCGAGCCAATGGACGCCAAGATGGCCAAGCCGTTTTGCAGGCGGCTGGTGTTGTCGTCGATGCAGTTGCGCAGGCTGCGCGTGACCCAGTCGCTGATGTCCAGGCGGTCGTGCAGTTGTTTTTGCGCGGCCAAGTGGTGCTCGGTGGATTCTTGGCCCACTTGGGCCAGCGTGTGGAACATGTTGTCCTGGCGGTGGCTGAGCACGGCCAAGCCTTCGGCCAGGCTGGTGGTGTGCCAAAACTGCTCGCTGCCCAAGGCGCTTTGTTTGTGTTTCCAGACGTCCAGCGCCTTGAGCACGATGACGACCCAGCTGATGACCGACATGCCGATCAGGGCGATGAGGATCAGCCGGGTGACCGCGTCACCTTGGGTCCAGATGTGGGCGAGGCCAAATGATTCGGGCATGACAAAAACTCCTGTGAATGGGATGGAAAAAATGGGTGAGGCTCGGACGGGGTGCAGATCAGTCCAGCACAAAACGGATGGGCACGTTGAACCACATGGCCTCGGGCAGACCGTTGCGTTGGCCGGGCACAAAGCGCCAAGCTTTGACGGTCGTTAAGGCCGTGTCGTCCAGGCGGGCATAGCCGCTGGAGGTGCGGATTTCGGCTTTTTCGGCGCGGCCTTCGGGCGTGATCAACACACGAATTACAACCGTGCCTTCTTCGCCCAAGCGTTTGCTCTGGCGTGGGTAGGGTGGGGCAGGGTTGTTCAGGTAGTCGGCGCTTGTGGACGGCAGCACCACGGCTATTGCTGTGGCGTTGGAGGCAGGGCGTTGGTTGCCTGCCGGCGGTGCGGTAGGCGTGGCGGGTGCAGCAGGTGTCAGTGCAGGTGCAGCGTTTGACACGATGGGCGCGACATTGCTGGGGGCCGTGGGTGACAGCACAGGCGCGGGTTGCACCTGAGTGCTGATGGGCTTGGCCACAGTCTGCGGCTTTGGTTCAGGTTTTGTTTGGTGTTGGATTGGGGGTCTCGCCGGCTCCGGTTTGGGTGCGGGTGGTGCGGGGGCATCCATGACCACGCTGGCCATGATCACGTTGTCGGGCGCGCTCGCTGGGACCACGCTGGTCAACACACCGCTGCTGACCAACCAGGCCACACCAGCGTGGCCCAGCATCATCGCACCGGTCACGCGCCAGGTGCGGCTTTTGTGGATGCGGTAGGGCTGACGCATCGGGTCTTCAAAATGGGCTGCTTGCATAAAGTGGGGCTCAAAGGAAATCAAGCGACATAAACCGGCTCTGGAGACCACAAGCGGTCGATGCCAATGTCTTGGATTTGGGCGCAACCCGTCAGGGCCATGGTTGCCTCGAACTCATCGCGCATCAGGCGCAGCACATGCGCCGCGCCGCGTGCGCCCGCATGGGCCAGGCCATACAGGGCGGGGCGGCCGATCAAGGCCGCATCGGCCCCCAGCGCCAGCGCCTTGAACAAGTCGGTGCCGCGCCGAATGCCGCCATCGACCAGCACCAGCGCTTGCGGGTGTTGATGGCGAACGGCTTGAACGATGCGCGGCAGCAACTCGGCCGTGGCAGGCAGGGTGTCGAGCACACGGCCACCGTGGTTGCTGACGATCACACCTGCTGCGCCCAGTTTCAACGCTTGCACAGCGTCTTGCGGGTGGGTGATGCCCTTGAGCAGCACGGGCAGGCGGGTCTGGCCAATCAACCACTGCACATCGGCCCAAGTGGGCGCGGCATCGGCCAAGCCAGCGCACAAGCCTGTGCTGGTTTTTTTTGGGGGGGCGGAGGTCGGCCAATGCACCGCCTGCACGCCTTCGGGCAAAGGCATGCCGTGCCGGCGTTCGCGGTCTCGCACGCCGTGTACCGGGGCGTCCACCGTGAGCACCAGGGCTTCAAAGCCGGCCGTTTCGATGTGTGCCAACAACTCGCGCAGGGCACCCCGATCGGCCAGCCAGTAGAGCTGAAACCACAAGGGGCCACGGTCGGCATCTGAGGCCACCAGCGCCGCCACATCGTGCAAAGGCGTGCTGGTTTGGTGCGACAGCACCATGCCGCAGCCTTGCGCCGCAGCGGCCAAAGCCATGCCCGATTCGCCCTCGGGGTGCGCCCAGCGCTGGTACGCCATGGGTGCCACCAGCAGCGGCATGGGCCATTCGCGCCCCAGCAGGTTGCAGCGGGTGTGGCCGCCGCGCAGGTCTTGCAACACGCGGGGCGACAAGCGCAGGTTTTGCCAAGCGGCCACGTTGTGGCGCAGTGTGATTTCGTCTGCTGCGCCACCGCTGAAATAGGCCCACGCAGAATCGCCCAGCGCCGCTTGTGCGGCGTGTTCGTGGTCTTGCAGGGTGACGATGGGCGTGGTCATGGTGTGTGCGAGCTCAAAGGGCAGATCAGGTGTTGGCCCACTGTCGCAACAGGTTGTGATAGACCCCGGTCAAAGCCGTGGTCTCGGGCGTTTCGCCGTGTTGTTCGCGCAGCTGGAGCAGGTTCATGTCCAGATCGAACAGGATGCGCCGTTGTTCGTCACTGCGCACCATGCTTTCGACCCAGAAAAAGCAAGCCAGCCGCTGGCCGCGTGTGACGGGTGTGACTTCGTGCAAGGTGTTGCCCGGGTACAGCACGGCGTGGCCTGCGTCCAGCTTCACGCGGTGGACGGCATCTTGGTCTTGCACGCTCAGCTCGCCGCCTTCGTAGTCGTCGGGGTCGTTCAAAAAGACGGTGCACGACAGGTCGGTGCGCACTTTGGTGCCATCGACGCGAACTTGAATGGCGTTGTCGATGTGCAGACCGTAATGCGGGTGCTCCGGGGTGTAACGGTTGATGCGGGGCGTGGATACCCGCAAAGGTAAAGCCGCAGAAAAGAACGTCGCAGAAGCATCGAGTCCCGACAGAACGAGCTGACGGATTTTGATGGCTACAGCGTGGTCATGGCTCAGTTGGAGATTGTTTTTGACCTGGGCTGACTGTGATCCTGCACTTGCGCGCCCGTCTGCCCATTCACTTTCAGGCAGATCAAGCAGCCATTGGCGTGCCTGGCTTACGGTGTCTGGATTCAGCAGGGCGGGCAGAGTGCGGATCATCTTGTGGCTCAGAATTTGAAAGAAGCAGTGACCTGCAGCAGGCGGCCTGCGCCCGGTACGTAGTGGCCTCGGTACAACTCGTCTGCGTACAGTTTGTTGGTCACGTTTGAAAGGTTGGCCTTGATGCTCAGGGCATCGCTGTGGGTGTACTCGACCATCAGGTCACCCACGGTGTGGGCAGGGACCACGATCTGAGACAGCAAAGGTTTTTGTTCCCCACGGAAAGTCAGCCCGCCGCCCACTCGCCATTGGCTGTTGAGTTGGTATGTGGTCCATACAGTGCCGCTGTACTGGGGTGTGACTGCAGGACGTGCACCCGGCAATTCGCCAGCTTCGTTATTGCTGACCAGAGTTCCACCACTGACTCGGGTACCTGCTGCATCCACTTTGGCATCAGGAATCCAGGTGTAGGAGGCGAACATCTCCCATTTCGGGGTGATGCGGCCAGCCAGATCCACTTCAATGCCTGTGGCATGACGCTTGCCAGAGAGCAGCACGAGGCTGGCGTCGTCGGCGTCGCGGTTGCGCTCATTGAGCTTTGTGGAGCGGAACAGGGCCAAACGGGTGGTGAATCGTTTGTCGGCCGAGTCCAGCTTGGCACCGATTTCAAAGTTGACAGACTTTTCCGGATCCAGGTTCTCGTTGGTACTGCTCAGGCGGTAGGTGTCGCCCGAGGTATTGAACGAGGTGCCATAGGAGATGTGGAAGGAATGCAGCTCGTTGGGTTGGTAAAGGGCCCCCACGCGCTGGCTCCAGACCCCCACGTCCATGTTGTAAGCACTGTTGCTGCCGTTGGCTGAAATACCGGAGTAGCCGCCGGAGCCGCTGTAGCTGTACCCGTAAGTTTTGTACTTGGCATCCAGTTTGTCGTAACGCAAACCACCGATGAGCTTGATCTTGTCGGTCACGGCCATCATGTCCTGTGCGTAGACGCCCCAGCTTGTTGCTTCGTAGTCGCTGGTGACAATGTTCTGGCGGAGTCCTTCGTTGACGCTGTTGGTGCCTGAGACCAGGGTGCCATTGCCATAGATGCTGGACTTGTTGCCTACACCCGTGGTGTTCCAGAATGCGGTGCCGGCGCTGCCGGTGACACCGGGGTTGTTGCTGTAAAAGTTTTTCTTTTCCTGCGTCAGGTCGGCTCCGGTGATCAACTCGTGTTTAAAGCCCAGAGCCTGGAACTTGGTGCTGAAGTCCGATTGCACCGTCAGGCTGTCGAGGTCTTCGATCTTGTTATTGGTGCCGCGGCTGAACTGGGTGTTGCCGTTGATGTTGGCCAGCAGATCGCTAGAGCCGCCGGTGAAACGGATCGCACTGGCGCGTTGATCGCGCTCGTACTGGCCTTTGCGGACCTGGGTGCGCAACTCTGTGTCCTGATCAAAGCGGTGCACATGCGAAGCGGTCAGTTGCGAAGCCTTGCCACCCTTGTAGTCGCTGTCCATGCCCAGATAGGTTTTGGGGTCAAAGGGCAGCACGGTGCGTTCGCTGGCGCTGGCACTGGCGGATGGTTTAGCCCAAGGCAGACCGTAGTTCAGACCGTTGTGGTTGCTCAGGTGGAACAGACCGACCTGAAACTCGTCGCGCTCCCCAATGCCCCAGCGGTAGCTGCCTGCAAGGCCTTCTTTGTCCAGGCTGTTGCCTTTGCCATCGTTGTCGGCTTGGGTCTTCATGACGTTCAGGCGAAGCGCAGCGCTTTCGCCGGTTTGCTTGTTGAAGTCCCCCACCAGACGCTTGTGGTTGTGTGAGCCCAAGGTCAGGTCGACCTGGTTTTCGTCCATCAAGCGCGGTGTTTTGCTGACCTGGTTGACCGCACCGCCTGTGGAGCCACGGCCAAACAACATGGAGGCTGAGCCGCGAAGCACTTCCAGTCGATCCAGGTTGAAGGTGTCACGCTCGTAGAAGGCCGGGTCACGCATGCCGTCAATGAAGATGTCGCCCGCTTGCTGAAGCGAGAAGCCACGCAGGCGAATGTCTTCTTCCTGGCCCTCGGCTGCCTGGAAGGTCACGCCTGCGGTGTTCTTCAAGGCGTCTTTCATCGTGTCAAGGTTGCGGTCATCGATCAGTTTTTCGGTCACCACGGTCACCGATTGCGGAATGTCGCGCAGTGCTTGTTGGCCCTTGCCGATGCGGGTTTCGGTGGCACGTACGCTGTTTTTGCCTTCAGCCATGTCGACTTCAGCTTTGTCTTTCACCGTCACCGCTTTGAGCGTTTTTTCTTCTGGCTTGTTGTCTTGCGCCATGACGTAAGGCGTGGCAGAGAGAGAGCCGGCCAGCATCATGGCCGCCAGGGGCAACAATTTGGGTGGGGGCTGCGTGTTTTGGGCGGATTTGTATCTTTGAGTCATGGTGATGCGAGTCATTGAGAAAGAGGAAATGGCAAAACGGGGTTTTGCCGCTGAGTTCAATGGCTGGCTATCACCATCCGAGCGGTGCTCGGCGTGAATGGCTGGCTGTTTATTCGCGCCTGCAGGATTTCAGAGGACTGAAATCAGGCAGGCTGTTGGGCCTTGCCGGGCTTTACTTGAAGCCGACGCGGTCCAGCATCTGCTGTACCTTG
>Ga0208916_10000340_pt1 | contig 22471 bp, 9 predicted proteins | sample DEB19_08_DNA_5_FD_184523 | JGI IMG/M metagenome (GOLD analysis project Ga0208916, IMG submission 184523) | Aqueous microbial communities from the Delaware River and Bay under freshwater to marine salinity gradient to study organic matter... | ecosystem: Environmental > Aquatic > Marine > Coastal... | reverse complement strand
ATTCGCGGCAATGCGCTAGACCGCGGCGTTACCTTTCGTGACCTTGTTGATGCTGGCCTTGCTGCTCCTAATCGCTCGTTTCAGGGAAAGGGCCGTGTTCCAGCATCCAGCCTGATAAGCCCGAATGGTTCAGGCACTCAAGCTGTCGGCACGGGCGTTAAGCCTACAGTCATTACCCCGCCAAAGCCTACGGGCGTTTCTACTGTCGGCACATTCTCTAACGTGCTGATTACATGGGACGATCCGCCATACGCAAATCACGACAAGACTGAGGTGTTGCGGGCAGACATAAATGATTATGGCGCTGCATCCGTCATTGGATCGTCCGTTGGCGGGCAGTACGCCGATTCTGTTGGCGCATTTTCAGAAAAGTATTATTGGGTTCGGTTTGTTGCATCGAGCGGCGTTAAAGGCCCGCCTTCTGCAGGGCAGCTAGGCAAGACTGCTCTTGACCCTGAGTATATCAAGGCATCGCTTCTGGCTACTCCGTGGGAGCCAGGCAAGCACTACAGTCTATTTCAGTACGTTATCCCTACTGTTCCGAATGGGATGATGTACAGGGTATCCGTCGAAGGCATAAGTGGCGCTACTGAGCCGACATGGCCGGTTGGCGCTGGCCAGAATGTCACAGACGGCGCTGTCACTTGGACTGCCGCGACACAAGATGAGCGCGTCCCGTTCCTGATTGGCACTGTTAATGGCCAGCCTGCCGTTGTTATGGATACCGCCTACATTGGCGATGCAACAATTGGCGTGGCCAAGATCAAGGATGCCTTCCTCGATAACCTGACAGTCATTCACGGTACGCTGAATTACGCTCGCATAGAGAAGAGTAATATCTTTGAACTTGCCATTGATGGCGTTCTTCGTAGCGGCACGTTCTCGCCTGGCGGCAATACCGGATTCATTCTGAGGAATGCGCCCCCGTTCGATCCGCTACTTCCCTATGCCCGCCAGTATGTAGCTGAGTTTTACGGCGACACATTCTTTTCGGGGGATGTTTACGGCGCGAGAATCATGGGCGGCATCGTTGTCGCTGGCCGGTTTGGCGTTCCTTCTGACGCAGACAATGGCTCTTACGAGTACATTTGCTACAGCGAGGTGGTGAGCAGTCAGATTACTTCGTCCCGCCTAGACTCATACGGGAACAGACCGGCGATCATTCTCAAGCAAGGCGCTTCATGGGAGTCAAACCTATTTGCAAGGAGCGAATGCTACGGCGCTCCTCTTGGCGGAAGTACGAATACGCAGATTCTTCCGTTTGCCGGACTTGATGGATCTGCAGGGCCGCACGAATTTATTGGGTTTGCTGGATTCATACGCCCAAAAATAACAGACGGCACTGATGTAGCGCAGTTTATTCTGAATGATGTTCCGTCGATAAAGTTTGTTAAGTCAAAAATACGAACAAATCCGCTCGATATAATTGCGCTTAATGCCAATGACCGCCTGAACTACAAGCGGTATCGGCACAAGGCGGTATCGGCACAAGTCACAATGACAAGGGATAGTGACCTAGGGCTTCCGTTTGGGGCATACCTTTCAGACAATTTCGTAGCCACAATGACCTGCATGGTGTTCACGGTCTATGCTGGCGCGTCGAATGTTGTGGTTTCACGAAAAAGACTGACGGTACTTAATTCGTCAATTTCTCCTGGAAACCTATTCTCTTACCCTGGGAGCACCAGCGATGGCCTAATCACGGTAACCAACCTAGGTGGCAATAACTTCTCCGGCGTAATTAGCGGCGGTGGAATGAGTGGGACGCTTAACTTCAAGAAAATAGACCAGACTGCACTAATAGCAAAGATGATATGCAAGCAGGGAAGCGTCATAAATCTAGCCTTCAATTATATGAATGCTGTTTCTGAGGGGCTGTCGCTAGAGATTTCACTGGAATCAATAGTGTCGCCAGGCTTCATCACTGATAACGTGCCAAATGGAATGGATATTGGCTTTGCCTTCTCATCAACGATGGATAATCGGGTATGAGGCACTTTCTCGGATACTGCCTTGAGACCGGAGTCGTCTCGTCTGGCTTTGTGGATGCCTTTTGCTCAGTGCCTTCTATTCCTACTGGCACAGGCCTATGGTGCGCTGCCTCTCCGCATGAATGGGAATACGGCTGCAAGATAGAGAATGACCGACTGGTATTGTCCGACATTCAGCAAAGGCAAGACCCTTGTAAGTCCGAGCTATCGCTCGATGAGTGCATGATGAATGCAGGGCTGTATCAGTCTGCGAGGCGTGATGCCTATGACCCATTGCCCGAGCAGCTAGACAGAATAACCAAGGCGCTAGCGGCGCTCCGAGAGGCCGGTATTGATATTGGCCATGATGGCGACGAGCAGGTGAATCACTGCCATAACGTAAAGAATCGCTTTCCCAAGCCGCTATCCTGACAAATAGGCCAGTGGCAAGGTATGGCGATGGAGAATGTTGAATGACTATCCGGCAGACGTTTGATGCAGTCGCTATCAATGCAATCCTGAATGACCCGCAGGTGTTGCAAGGCATAACTGACGCTGAAAGCATTGACGTTACCGACCTGATAGTCAGTGGCCGAGCCTTTGCTGTAATGGCAACCGAGGGCGATAGAGTGGACGGGTGTTATCTGTTCGTTCAGTCTGGCGAAAGGGCGGTGGAGATACACTCAAACCTTCTGCCACATTCTCGTGGAAGGCATGGAATTGACCATACTGCCGATGCAATCGAGTGGGCCTTTGCCAATACCGATGCAGAATTGATGTTTACGCAGGCCGGTACTGAGAAGGTTAGCCGGTATGCGCAGTATTTTGGATTCAAAGAGGTGGGCCTAGCGCCAAGCAAGCCATATCCGAAGAGCTGCAGGCTGTTGAGGCTTTCAATTCTGGACTGGATTGATAGCACAATGGCAAGAGAAGTATTTGAGCATGATGGCCTTGCGTTTAGCCTGGCTGTCGATGGATTCCGGCAAGAGCCTTGTTTTACGGCAGAAGATGCGCTTCAAGCGGCCTATACCGGCTTCCTTGTGCGAATGATTAGGCATTATTGCCTAACTGGCATCGTTAAATCTGCTCGCATCTACAAAGAATGGGCTACCCAGGCCGGCATCCTGCCGATTGAGGTAATTTTAGTTTCGCGTGATGAGGCGCTGGTGGATGTTGGCGACATGGTTGTCGTCCTTTCTGCCAATGATGCTCGTCGAATCTAGTGGGGTAGTGTATGCCGGTCGCAGCGGTAAGTTTAGGCATGGGTGTACTGTCCTTTGGGGCAGGTAGAAGCGATGCAAAGAAGGCCCGTGAATGCAGAAGCAGCAAATTGCTCTGCAGCGCGAGTCACTGGCCTTTGCGCAGAAACGGTACGCAGAAGCCAATGAACTGTATGGCGAGACCCGCAAGAAGCTGGTTGATTCCGCCAATGAAGGCGTAAAGGCGGATCTTCAGGGGGTTGCAGACCGTGCCTCTGCCGATGTTGCGCAGTCTTTCCAGAAGTCTGGTGAGGAAGTTGACCGCAATCTTTCGCGCTACGGCATAAACCCCAATAGTGGTCGTGCCATTGCCGCAAAGATGGGCTCCGGTGTTGCTCGTGCAGCTGCAGAATCCGGCCTTATCAATACGTCCCGTCGAGCCGAGCAGAAGTATGCTGACGAGACTACATGGAATCGAAGGGCGGAAGTTGGAAGAATGGCATCCAGTGAACTTTCCGGAACTGCATCGGGTGTACAGAGTGGTTATCAGGGCGTTGCCGGTGCTTATGGCAATGCCGCCAACAGCGCCAGCGCCAGTGCCAATGCAGCGTATGGCGTAGCCGGACAGTTTGCCGGTATCGGGCTATCTGCAGCCTATGACCATTACAATCCCGCTAGCGTTAAGCCTCCCGTTCCAGCAACGCCAGCCAGCGTAGCAAATGGCGGTCTTAACTACGGATACCAAAATCCTTACCCAGGGCAAAAGAACTCATGAACGGATCAAACCTTAGCTCTGCCGCCACGGGCTTAATGCAGGGCATCCAATTTATGGATAACCGCAAGCGAGTGAAGGCTCAAGATGAGCGCCAGCTTAAACTTGATGCGCAGAATGAGCAGGAAGCCGCTCGACGGGCAGAGGTGCAAGGTCTCGCGCTTAAAATGAAACAGGACGAGTACGGCGACTATCAGGCCGATGCAGGCTTGCGTGAGTCTGAGCGAGCAACAAAGACAAAAGCCGCTGCCGATCAGCAGGAACACGACCTTTTCATGGACGGCTATGCAAAGGCGCTGGCTCAAGACCAGGCTACCGGCAAGGTTGATGGCCGCCTATCTGTTCTTGCTGAGGCTGGAAAGGCTCACGGGCTCACCATGACGAGCAGCGCAGTAGACCCGAAAACTGGCGCTATCACTGTTGGCTACAACGACGCAGAGGGAAAGCCACAGACCCATGTTTACAAAGACACGGATGACATGGATGACAATATCCTGCTCTTTGGTAGCAGCATTGCAGCCAAGGGCGTTATAGCCGGCAGGGCAGCGAACAAGGCCGCTGATGCCGCAGCAACACGAAAGCAGCAAGGGCTCTTGGAAATTGAAAAAGAGAAGAATGCTGGCGCGCAAAAGGTTGCCGCGATCACGGCCTCCTCTCGCGTTGAGGCGGCAAGGCTAAGTGCCGAGGGCAGAAAGGCGGTAGCTGCCGCACAAGCCTCGATAAAGGCCGATGGCAATGGCTCAAATCAAAGCAAGGCTGACATAAAGAAGAATATCACCACAACGCTCAACATTCTGAAGGACGACAATAGCCTAAAGTACAATGTTGGCGCTGATGGCAAGCCAGACTACTCAAATCCAAGATCATTTGGGGATAAGTACAAGGCTGTAGCCGTGCTTCTTTATGGGCCTGATTGGCAGACTCTTGGCGGCGGCGGCGCGGCCAGTGGCGTTTCTTTGCCTACTAATGATGTACCGGCAGACGATGGAATGGAGGCTTTCTGGTAAATAGTTGCCTGACAAACTAGCTAATGGAATATAGTACCCCTTGCCTCTCAATGAACAGACAAAGGGTACTATTCCATGCCATTCGATATTGCCAAGGCTCGCGCAGCAAAAAAGTCTGACACACAGATTGCTGATTATCTTGGCAAGACCTATGGCTTCGATGTAGCCAAGGCTCGGGCATCGGGGAAAACCGATACACAGATTGCTGAATACCTATCAAAGAATGATAAGCCTGGCACCAAGCCAGTCGCTCCCGTAGAGCCCCAAGAATCACCTAAAGCAAAGGCACAAGCCACTGCCGACACCAATTCAGCCATGCTTGGCCTGACCGACCGACTTTCTGGCGTGGAAAAGCCTGCCGAAAGCCTAGATGTTGCCGGCCTGCAAGACCCATTTGCTCGCGTCACCAATCCAAACCTTCCAGACCCTAATGCTGTTGATGCGCAGAACAAGCAAGTCCTAAAGACGAAGGGGTTTTCTGCCGCCTCTGCCGATGCAAGAAAGGCAATGCCAGAAAGAAAGGAAACACTGGCAAAGCAATTTGATGCTGAGTGGAATAAGCAAATGTCCTCTGCCAAAAATGGCGAAGGCATTAAAGAGCGCACCAAAAGCGATGTATGGACTGATGCCGCCAAGCAGTTTACCGGCGGGCTAGTTTCTACTGCGGCAGGCATATCGTGGCTAGCCGACAAGGTTCCTGGCATTGATAGCGAGGATTTGACTGCTCACCTTTCTGGCTTTTCCGACTATCTTGGCGAAATACAGAGCGACCAAGCAAGGGCCGAAGCCAAGTCGCTAGAAAATGCAAAGACTGCCGGAGAGACTTTTGAGACTCTTATCAGCAATCCGCTCCTAATCTCGAAGGTTGTTCTTGAGTCTATGCCGATTGTTATTCCAGGCATGGGCCTTGCGGCTGTATCCGCAAAGGCTGCATTCAGCCTTGGAGTCAAGAAGGCACTGGCAAAGGGTGCTACCAAAGAGGCTGCAATTCTAGCCGGTCGTGCCGCTGCAGTTACAGCCGCATCGGTAGCCGGTAAGGGAAGTGAAGCAATGCTATCTGGCGGCATGAGTGGCAATGACACTCAACGTGCCGTTATGAAGATGCCAGAATGGAAGCTAGAAGCCGTATCAGAGCGTTACCGTGAGCTTACCCTTACGATGACCCCGCTAGAGGCCCGCAAGCAGCTTGCCGGCGAAGTCTCGGTCGCTACTGCCATTGCTAGCGGTACCGCTACCGCTGTTGGCGGTGCATTTGCCGCAAAGCTGAATAAGATGGCTGGCCTCGGAGACACTTACGCTGCACAGTTAATCCGAAATGCGCAGGCTTCCAAGGTTGTAAAAGAGTTTGGCGGTGAAACAACCGAAGAAGTCTCGCAGTCGTTCCTTGAGCAGATTGCTGGCAACGTAACAAACGTAGATGACACTACTGGCACGTTTGACGAGGTAGGTAAGTCTGTAGTCATGGGCGCGACCGGCGCTATTGGTCAGACCGCAGCAACGCAGTCGCTTGGCGCTGCATCCCGTGGTCTTATTCCGCCTGCTCCTACTGGTGGCCCTACTCCGCCTGCCGGTGGCCCTACTCCCGCTCCTGCAGCCGGACAGCCGCCAATTGTTCCTCCTGCTCCCGCTCCTACCGGTGGCCCTGCCCCTGCTGGCGCTCCCGCTCCTACCGGTGGCCCCGTTCCGGCCCCTACTGGTGCTGGCGCTCCCGCTCCCGTTCCTGCTGCTACCGGTGGGGTTCCTTCTGCAGTTGAGCTACAGGCCATTGCTGACGCAGAGACTGCTAATTCACGGCAATCTGCAGGCCTTGCCGACGAGGAGCGTGCTGCTGGAAATACTGAACTTGCAGACAGATACGAACAAGAGTCTGGCGCTGCTGCTGCTCGCGCAAAGGCGGCGCTTGATACTATCCAGACCGAGCATACCGGCCTGCAGGGCATCGTAAACCGCAATCCTGACATATCTGCAGCTGCAGAAGGTATTGATGCCGCTGCCGCTGCCGCAAATGCTGCATCCATTGAGCAAGAAGCCATTGCCCTGAATGCGCAGCAAGCCGCAGAGGAACAGAAGAACAAGCGCATCCCGCTATCCAATGCAGAAGTACGGGCTGGCCAGCTTGATGCTGGAAACCGTGCGGCACTTGGCCTGGATCAGCTTCGAGATGACGAGGAATTACAGCCGGTCGTACCTGCGACAGCGACACCTGCGACACCTGCGACAGAAAGCCAGAAGGCATACGATGGCACCACACCTATTGCCGACATAAAGACAGCCACAGTAACAGAGCTACGCAAGCGCATGGGAAATGTTCGCGGCGGGGCTAAGGCATCGTCTGACCCTGACTTCAAGGCAAAGGCGCTTGCTGAATACAAGCAGATAGCGGCAGAGATTGACCGGCGCAATGCTGCTGCGACAGCGACACCTGCGACACCTGCGGCAGAAGATGCACCTGCGACACCTGCGACAGAGGCGACAGTAGATGAAAATCTACCTGCTGCAGAGGTTAAGCCATCGTCTGCCGGCGTTTCCTACCCTAATCGCAAGCTATCAATGGATATAGCAAAGTCGGATGAGAATGAGCCCAACAATACAGTGGCGCTTGCCAATGTTGCGCTTGCCAATATGCAGCCAGGCGACAAGGTTCCAGTTGGAGGCGGTCTTGTAGTTAAGTCTGTTGGAAATAAGGCGATTACATTCACCAAGCCAGATGGCAAGACCGTTCGCTTTGATATTGATTCACCTCGCTTTGAGCAGCTAATCCGTGATGTTGATGGGGCAATTAGCGCCCACTCCGTAACGCAAGGCAGGCAGAGCGCGGAAGGAATATGGGAAGCATTGAAGCGTGATCCTGCATTCTCGCAGGATGAGCAGGGCATTCCGCAGCTAATTGATAAGAAACCGCAAGCAGCCACAGCAAAGCCAAAGGACAAGGCACCAGCACCACAAGTTTCTGGCGCACCTACTGACGTTGTGCTGCAAAATCGTGACCGCTCAACCCCTGCACTCGTCACGCAAATGAATAAGATTGCAGCCAACCCAAGCCCGATTAAGGCAGGGTTCTCGCGTGACTTTGCTAATGGCGCTCCGGTAATTACCCAAGATACGGCGGTAATTCCTGAGAATCAGATGGGCAATAAGAGCGTTGTTGTAACTGCTGGCGACCGAAAGATTGAGATTCAGTATGCAGTTATCGAGGCCGCGGATCTTCTGACGAGCCATGCCGTCGATGGCACTGCCAATGAAGGATACCAAACTGGACTGCCAGGCAAGGCCCGCACTATTGCTGGAAATGGCCGTGGCGCTGGCATCAAGGCCGGCTTCAAGCGCGGATCTACCGATGCCTACGTCGAAGGTACGGCCAATGACGAGTCGCTGCACGGCGTATCTGCCGAAGTAATTAGGGGCATGAAGGAGCCCATTCTTGTACGCATCATGCAGCCGAAGGACATTACCGCCAATATAGGCGATGAATCCAATCAAGGCGGCATTGCAGACAAAGATCCTCTGACGCACGCCAAGGATGACTCCCGAAGAATCAATGTTGCAGATATAGAGTTTGGTGAAGATGGCCACTTAACACGGTCTGCAATCATGCAGTTTGTGCTTGGAATGCCGGCCAGCGAGTCTGCCGGCCTTATTGGTCGAGACGGCGAGCCAATCACGACAGCCAAAACGCGCCTTATGAACGCAGTCTTTTGGTCTGCCTACGGTAGCGAGGCGCTTACTGAGCTTTATGCGCAGGCAACTGACCCAGAGGCTCGCGTTATAATGAATGCGCTGGCCATTGCCGGCACTGAAATGGTACAGCTTGGCAACCTAGGAGAGGATCATCCGCTAGATATTCGCCGGCTTGTTGCTGAGGCGGCAGAGGCGGTTATCAATGCCAAGCGCCAGGGTATTACGCTAGCAAACTACATTGAGCAGGGAGACCTTGCGCTAGATGCAAATGTCCTGCCGATTCTCCGTATGTTCAATGAGAACAGCCGAAGCGCAAAGAAAATTGCAGAAAAGCTAAAGGAAGCTGCTACATTTGTTCTTGTGAGTGTAGCAAACAGCAATGATGGCGGGTTCTTTGATGCGCCACCGCTACCTAACCTTGATGATGCGCTGGGGAAAATACATGAAACAGGACGCAAGACAAGTGTGGTCAAGCAAAAAGGGCCAGCACCTAATGGAGTCAATGCTGAACAAGCGACCACTAACACCGGAGGACAAGGAAACAATGAGCAAGCTGCTGAAGATGGCCAAGCCCCGATAGCGGGGACAGATGCCTTTAGTCTTGACGCGCAAACAGAGGGCGACATAGCCGCCAAAGAGGCGCGTGAGCAGCAGGATACGGCCAAGGCAGACGAGAAGAAGCGCATTGATGCTACGGCTGACGCATTCAGTCTAAGCACTGGCACGGTATCTACTAGCGATCAGATGAAGCCAGCAGTCAGTGGCGGCGGCGCAGGATTGTTTGATCAGACTCGTGGCGATGCTAAGAAAGACGCGAAAGCTGCCAATCTCATCGCCATTGACGCAGAGCTAGGCGATGCGCTTGATGATCTTGCAGGCTTAATGAATCAGGCAGGTCGCCCAGGACAGCTTAATTCCGGCATAGATCCCGTTCTCATGGGAAAGATACTTGGCGCAGGGCTAAAGGTTTCCGGCATTCTTCTGAAAAAAGGGGCTGTGAAGTTCTCGATATGGGCAGAGAACATGATTGCAGCCCTTAAATCAAAGGGCGTAGATGAATCCCTGACGAAGCAGATCCTAAAGAAGGTTTATCTGGCCAGCAAGGCGGATGCCGACCGTGATATTCGCTCGCAAATGGATAGCGAGGACACGGTTCTTGATTACGACCTTGATTCCATTGCATCCCCAAAGGTAGATTCGCCGGCTGGCGAGTCAAGCAGTGACGCTGGCCTATCTGGCCGACTGTATGACCTTATTACCGCTGGCAATATGCCAAAGGACAATGCTGAGCTAAAGAAATGGCTGCGTGATGTTGATGGGGCAGAGCCATCTCAGAGTCGGATGAAGTTTGCCCAAGAGGAGCTTGAAGCCGCCATAGTCTTACGCTCCCGCGATATTGTTTCGGAAGGAAAGAGCGAGCAAGAAACCTTTGCGGCCCTTCTTGCCCTTTACAACAGCCAGCCGAATCTCAATATCCGCTCAAGCACAAGTGTTGAGAATCAGGCTTACAGCACTCCGGCTCCATTGGCGTATCTGGCTGCTATTGCTGCAGATGTTGGTAGCGATACACTTGTGTACGAGCCTACTGCCGGAAATGGAATGCTGCTAATCACGGCAAGCCCGCAAAATGCAACAGCAAATGAATTGGAAGAAAACCGATACAAAAGCCTTGTAGCACAAGGGTTCTCTGCCATCAGTGGTGATGCCCTGCAGGCTATCGAGTCAGGTGCCGTACTGAAGAATAGCCAGGATGCCGTGGTTACTAACCCGCCATTTGGGTCAATCAAAGATGAAGATGGCCGGCCAAAAAAGGTTATAGTCGATGGGTTCCGTCTCGGAAAGATTGACCACCTGATTGCTGCAGACGCACTTAGGGCGCTAAAGGATGACGGTAAGGCAGCCCTTATCATTGGCGCGGATAAGGTTGCTGGCGGCATAAGTACAGACGACAGAATCTTTTTCAATTGGCTGTATAGCAACTACAATGTAACAAGCCACTTTGAGCTTGATGGAAAGCTATATGCCCGACAGGGCGCAGGATGGCCAGTTAGATTCATCACTATTGATGGCCGTAAGCAGAGTTCTCGTGTGAGCCCTGCCCCAGACACCATTAAGCGATTCAATACATGGGAGTCCGTATATGAGCAATTTAAGGCATTGGGTACCGAGAACGGCTCCGAGGGAGTTGCAGTCGGCACTGGCAGTAATGGCACCCAAGTCACTGGAAATGACACGGGAACAGCACCGGCTGCTACTAGAGTCCAAGCTGGGCGCGCTAGCACGAGCAGTCGAACCGGAAGAACAGGATCTTCTAGCAGAGCTTCTACCATCCCTGCAGGAAATGCCAGTGCGCCATTGGGCGAGCGCAATAATGTACTCGGATCAGATGGACGCAGCACTAGCGAAAATCAATTGGGACAAGGAGAGCAAGGGCGCGTCAATTCCGGCACCAGTAGTGAGGGAGTCGCTGGACGAACAAAGCCTTCAATCCCTGCTGGCGATGCTGTAAGCACAAGCGAAAACAAGTTTCAGTCATTCTATGTTCCTCGTTCATCGCGCAAGGACAAGGACATTCTCATTCCGGTAAATATGCAGCAGCCATTGCAGGATGCGCTGTCTGTTATAGAGGATGATGTTGGAGACATAGATGAGTTTGTTCGGTCTGAATTAGGGTACGAAACAACTGAGCAGCTACATGATGCTCTCATGGGCCTGCAGGTTGATTCTGTTGCTGCCGCCATTTATCAAATTCGCAAAAACAAGGCGATTGTTATTGCCGACCAAACCGGCATAGGCAAGGGCCGACAAGCCGCATCCATCATTCGTTGGGCAAAGCGGCAGGGCCGCATTCCGGTATTTGTTTCTGCAAAGCCGCAGCTTTTCACTGATATGTTTGATGAGCTAAATAACATTGGATCAAATGACATTACGCCATTTCTTATGAATAGCGATGCGTCGATCTCGTCCGCTACTGGCGAGAAGTTATTTTCCAACAAGGGAGGCCACAAGGCAACGCTACAGTCTATCGCAGACAGCGGGTCGCTTCCTGATGGCAAGAATGCCATCTTTATGACCTACTCCCAGATCAGTACAAATAATGTTCAGCGTACCGCGCTTGATTCGATTGCTCAAAATGCAATCTTCATCCTTGATGAGTCACACAATGCCGGAGGGGAATCTGCAACAGGGCAGTTTTTCCGTGGCGTACTTGCAAATGCAGCCGGAGTTACTTATCTGTCTGCAACTTACGCCAAGCGCCCAGACAATATGCCTCTGTACTTTAAGACAGATATTGGTGATGCACTTGGCGATGATAACGCGCTAATGGATGCGATGGAGCGAGGCGGGCTTGCTTTGCAGACGGTTGTATCGAACAACCTAGTCAAAGCTGGACAGATGTTTCGCCGCGAGCGGTCATACGATGGCGTATCTATTACCACTGTTGCTGACGTTGATCGTCGTATAGAGCATGAGAAGCTGTCTGACTCTGCAACAGAGGTGCTTCGCCACATTGTCGATGCTGACAGAAAGTTCCATTCTATATTCTTTGAGGCAGAGCAGCAGAGAGCAAAAGCGGAAGGCGAGGACATTGGCGGCGCAGGTAACAATGCTGCAGCCCAGGTTGATCACACTGAGTTTTCTAGCGTAGTTCATAACTTTGTCAGGCAAATGCTACTTGGCCTTAAAGCTAATGCAGCAGCCGATGAGGCGATTGCCAGTCTAAAGCGTGGCGAGAAGCCATTGATTGCTGTTGAAAATACAATGGGCTCATTCCTTTCGGAATATGCAGCAAGCAATGGAATTAAGACTGGCGATGCACTTGGTGACTTTAGCTACAGAACAGTAATGAGTCGCGCACTTGAGCGTACTCGTTACATAAAGCGCAAGCTGGCAAATGGTGACGAGGTTCGTGATTACATAACTCTTGATCAGCTAGATCCAGTTACTCGTGAGGCGTATGACGCAGCGCAGGATCTCATTGAAAATCTAGATATTGACATACCGGCATCGCCAATCGACTGGATTCGCAACCGCATTATTAAGGCCGGATTCAGCGTAATGGAAATTACTGGCCGAGACCTTTCTGTTGACTACTCTGGCGCAAGCACAAAGCTCTCTCGCATCGACAATGCCGAGCAGACAGACAAGGTTCGTACAACCCGTATGTTTAATAATGGATCTCTTGATGCCATTATTCTTAACGTAGCAGGGTCAACTGGCATTAGCCTTCACTCATCGGAGAATGTAAAAGATCAGCGCCAGCGACACATGATTGTTGCCCAGGCGGCGCAGGACATTAATATCTTCATGCAGATGCTAGGCAGAGTCCATCGCACCGGACAAGTCAATCTGCCAAAGTACACCATCCTCAATGTTGACCTTCCAGCCGAGAAGCGCCCAACTGCCGTGCTTTCCGGCAAGATGAAATCGCTAAATGCCAATACATCAAGCAACACTGAATCGGCTACCAGTGTAAAAGCTGGCGATATTCTCAATAAGTATGGCGACCGTGTTGTTGCTGATTACCTAGCTGAGAATACTAGCCTTGCCCTTGCTCTAAATATCCCCATCGGGTCTAGCGATAAGGACAATGAAAAGGCTGATCTTGCAAGAAAGGTAACAGGGCGCATGGCGCTAATGCCGGTTTCGCTGCAGAAGCAATTTTACGATGACGCAGAGTCGCAATACTCTGATCTCATCGAATACCTAAACAAGACAAATCAAAATGACCTTGAGCCTCGTACATTTGACTTTGATGCTCGTGAGCTAAAGTCAATCGTCATTGTCCCTGAAAGCGATAGCTCTACTCCGTTCGGGCTTGAGGCGGTATACAACGAAATATCAATAAAAGCGCAGGGTCGGCCAATGTCGCCCGATGAAATCAGGGAATCTATCAAAGAGAATCTTGATGGCAATACCGAATTTGCGCACATGAAAAATCTTATATCCGGCCTTGAGGAAAAATACGCTACTTTTGCATTATCCCTTGGTGATGAGTCGTCTATAACCGCAGCAAATGTGCGTGGACGAGGAACCGACCTTATCCGTACTCTCCCGATTAGCACAACAATGCGCATGGAGATTAACGGGGAGCAGTATAACGGGGTCGTTACCAATATCCGGTCAAATCACAAAGGAAACGGAAACCCCTTCAGTCTTAGCAAGATTCAGGTAACAGTGGCGCTTAATGGCTCGCTTCGCTCACTAACGATACCTGGAACACAGATAGACGCTGCTGTTACTGGATACGTTCGTATGGATCTTGACCAGGCTTTCCGCCAGCGTCCAGCAGACGAGAGAGAAGTCGCAAAGGTAATAACCGGCAATCTTCTTGCTGCATACGGAGAGGTTGCAGGCACCAGCGGAACCATCATTAACTTCACAAAGGCCGATGGCTCCGTCGAGCAGGGCATCCTTCTGCCGAAATCATTTAATCCGAAAGCGAATCTGCGAAGCGACTACCGAGTTAAGACGGGAGCGGATGCACTGAAGGTATTGCATTCTCGCATCGAAAACATGGGCCGATTCGGTATTTCTTCCCGCGATAGCGTTGTTCGCATAACCCCTGCCCGTGATGGCGGAATTATCATCACCGTTCCAAAGAGCAAGGCAAAGGGCGGAAAGTATTTTCTAGACAAGGTAATTCTGAAAGAGGCGGGGGACTTTTTCTCGAAAGGCAATAACATGGTCGTATCTGTCTCTGCATCGAATGCAGCGGCAGCTATAAATGCGGTCATGGCAAAGCAGGCACTTTATACCCTGCCATCCATGTCGAATGAGGCTAGGGAGCTTCTTGGCGAGCCAGCCATTCAGCAGATTGATGGCGGCAACACTCAGTCAGGCGGAGCGCCTGCAAGGCCGCTATACAGCCGCCAAGGCGGAAGCTGGTACTACTCGCCATTAACCAAAGAGGTAAAGGGCATTAAGCAGGAGAGCGCACTTGCAAGCCAATGGCGGGCAATGCTTTCTAAGGCATCGAGCGGCGTAAGAGCAGAGGCAGATGCTACCGGCTTGATTGATTACCTTGAGGTAGTCGGCGGGAAGATTAGCAAAGACCAGATAATTGACTTCCTTTCTGGCAATGCAATTCGCATCGAGGAACACACAAAGAGCGATAGCTTCAAGGATGAGCCAGGATACGAGGAACGAGTTAGCTACCTTCGCAATCTTTCGCCAAAAGAGCTTACCGAAGAATACGAGGATGTTACCGGTGATGATTCTGGCCTAGTAAACGACATAGAGGGAATGGTCAATGAAATACTCTCTGCCGAGTCGGAGAGCGGCGATCCAATTAACAAAACGAAGTATTCTAAGTACGTTGTTCCTGGCGGTAGCAATTATAAGGAACTACTGATTACGCTTCCGAAAGAATTGATGCCAAAAGACATTCCTGCTGCTCTTGTTGACTTCCCATACGATGATTTTGATGTTTCGTTTGATAATACACGGCCAGAAGGAATGCAGTGGAGCGTTATACCAGTTAGCCAGACGCACGGACAGCCATACAAGGGAATACGCGCAGGGTCAGCCAAAGAGGTAAAGGCGCTAGCCCTTGATGCTATCAACATGGAGCGAGTAAGCGCAGCCCGTAACTCTGTGAGAAACGAATCCTTTACTAGCTCTCATTGGGATGAGAAAAACATCCTTGTCCATGCTCGAATTGATGAGCGACAGGATGCGAATGGCGAAAAAATGCTTTTCGTGAATGAAATACAGTCTGATTGGGGCCAAGACGGGAAAAAGAAGGGATTTGCTGAGTATGGCAAAAAGAGAGTAGCAACAAGAGCAAATTACTTTGAGGGTCTTTGGGAGGTATACGACCAGAATGGTGTTTTCATAACAAATATACAGAAAACAGACCAGCCAATTTCAAATACACCAGAGTCAATGAGAGATGCACTAGATGCTGCAAATAAGAGAATGGAAAACAGCCCATATCAAGTAGCTAGATCTAGCGAAGTACCGCCAGGCCCATTTGTTAAAAAGACTGACGCATGGGTTGCACTTGCCCTAAAGAAGATAATCAGCACTGCAGTTCAAAATGGAATTGATAGGATTGCATTCGTAAGTGGGCAGCAGGCGGCGGATCTGTATGACCTTAGTAGGCAGGTTAATTCACTGCTGTACAACAAGAATGCTGATGGTACCTACAGGGTCAGCGCCATCATAGGCTCTCGCGGAAATATGCTTGGCGAGGCAATTCCAGAGGAAAAGCTGGAGGAATATGTCGGCAATGAGATCGCCAAGAAGATCGCTAATGGGGAGGGTAAGCAGACTGAGGTGCAGGGAAATACCAAGTATATGCAGCAGCTATCTGGAATCGACCTAAAGGTCGGTGGCGAAGGAATGAAGCAGTTTTACGACAATATCGTTCCAAAGGTAGCGTCGAAGCTAGTTAGGTCTCTTGGCGGAAAGATTGTCACGGCAGAGATGGTTGATGGGGCAGAGCAATTCGGCATTGAGATCACTCCCGAAATGAAGGAGTCAGTTTCTGCCGGCCTGCCTTTATTCAAGAAAGAAAGCACTGCAGCAAAAGGAAAGAACACAAAGGCGGCTGTACAAGCAATCGTCTCGCCAATTACCGCCAAGTGGAAGTCTGGAATAACTGCAATCGTGGTTCAGTCCGTTTCTGACCTTCCCATTGGCTCCGTGCCTGGCGATGTAGAGGGGCTTTACCTTGGTGATGGCGTTGCATACCTGATTGCCGACAACCTGCCGAACGAAAATCGCGTCCTTGAGGTTCTTGCGCACGAGGCTATTGGTCACGCAGCAATGGAGGAAATGCTTGGCAACGACCTGATGGAAGAATTGACCAAAGAAATTGGCGCATGGATCAAGAATAAGTCTGGTGTATTCGTTGCGCTGAGCAATGAAGTAAACAAGAGACAGCCAGGGCTCTCCCCAAGAGTTCATGCAAAGGAAATAATTGCGCTTATGGCTGAGCGCGGAATGCACAGGAAAGGAAATATCTGGAACAGAGTTGTTGGCGCTGTAAGGGCATGGCTCCGTAGCATCGGCATGCCCGTAAAGTGGCTTTCAACGCTGAGTGGGCCCGACCTATTCAAGATGCTGGCAGATGCAGAGAAGTACGTTAAGAATGGTGACGGCCCTAATCCTGGCGCTCGCAGCAGCACAAACGAAGCCTATGCCAGCAAGGATGCGCTTTTCTCTGTATTCGGCTTTGATGCAGAGTATTCGCCGGAAGAAATTAGCTTTATGCAAGACCTTGGCTTGCTAACCCAAGAAGAAGCTGAAACAATGCAGGTTGTTTCATTAAACAAGGAAGCTAGCAATGAAAGCAACGATGTTCTACGGGGAAACCCCGAAGGAGCTGGCCGACGAGGGAATCAGGCTGGAATCGTATCCGGTGGCGCTAAGGCAAGACAACGCCAAACACGCATCGAGAATAGCCCGCTATTGGGAAGAATGCGAAAAATCTCCGACCGCGCCGCCACAGAGCTCCGAGGCGAGGCAGAAACAGAAAGAACGGTTGATAGCCCGTTGGGGTTCTTCTCTGGGTATGTAGTGCGATCAGAGCAGATTGAGCCGGACAGTATGTATCCTGACGGCCATCTGCAGATTAGTGTATTCGGTAAAGAGCAAATTGAGGCCGGCCTGAATGATGAGCCTGCTCTGCTGATTGTTGTCGCCAAGAATGGCGAGCTGATTATTAACGGCCCATCATCCGATGGCGACACATTCAAGGAGTTTCAGCGCAGAGGGTGGGCTGATTTTGCCAAGGATGCAGACGGCAACAAGCTAGGCGCATGGACTGCCCTATCAAATCCTGGTGGAAAGAAACTGCCGCCAAGACAAGTTATTGCCCTTTTGGCTGACACTCATGCACGCCTGCGCACATGGAAGCAAACAGAGAAGGCTCGCCTTCATTGGGTGCGCTCTACTGGCGCTACTGGCGGTATGTTTGATTCGTTCGATGATGGCCGGCAGTACGATGGCGGTCGAGGTGGCAATGTTTACTTCTCCCGTCCTGCCTATGATGGCGTTGGCGATACCTACAAGCTACCGCCTGCTCGCAATCTGGTTATAAAGCTGTTTAACAAGTTCGACCAAATCAAGCGGGTAACGGATGCTGTAAAAGAGCAGGGTGGTAGCGTCGATGTATTGTCTGATGTTTTCGGGCAAGAAGAAGCATTCCATAGCCGCGCAGCCTCTTACATAGATCGCTTTCGCCGGCATCGCTTGGGCTCAATCATCAAGCGCATATCTAAGGCTGGCGTTAAACTTGAAGATGTTGGCATCTACCTGTACGCACAGCACGCAGAGGAGCGTAACCGTCAGATTGCTACCTTTAACCCTGGAATGCCTGATGGCGGGTCTGGTATGCCTACTGCAGAGGCGAATCAGATACTTGCAGACTTCCAAGCAAGGCCCGACATTGCAAAGCTGGACACATTTGCCAAAGAGTTCAGGGATATTATTGCAGATACCCGTAATCGCTTGCGCACTTCCGGCCTTGAGTCTAACGACTCCGTGGATGCTTGGGAGGCAATGTACAGCTTCTACATTCCTCTCGCCGGCAAGAATGAGGCTGATAATCCGACGATGGCTGCAACGGGTCGTGGCTACGACATTCGTGGCGGTCAAAAGCGGGCATTGGGCCGCAAGGACAGGGCAAGGCACGTTATCGAGCAGATAATCATTCAGCATGAAGCTGCTGTAATACGCTCCGAAAAGAATGTTGTAGGCAAGCGCCTATTGAAGTTCGTCACGGATAACCCAGACAACAAGCTATGGGCAGTTAATCCGACTGAGCAGCGCCGGTACGTTAATGCTGATGGTGAAGTTGACTTCCGTAATGCTCCATTGCGCACTGATAAGAATGTTGTTTCTGTAAGAATTGACGGAAAGGACACGTTCATCTTCCTTGAAGATGAGTCGATGGCTCGCGCAATGAAGAACATGGGGTCAGAGGATATTGGCGTAGTGCTTCGCGTGCTTGGCGTATTCTCACGATTCATTTCAAAGATGTTTACCGCCTTCTCTCCTGCCTTCGTGCTGATGAATGCAGTCCGTGACTTTATGACGGCGATGATTCACGGCTATCAGGTTGGAGGTGTTGGGTATTCCGCTAAAATTGCAAAGAACATGGCGTGGGCGTTCAGCCAGATGGTGCAAGATGCTTGGTCTGGCGACAATGCTGCAGTAAAGCTATACGAGCAAAGCGGTGGCCGTACCGGCATGGTACACATGATTAAAGACCTGCAGGAAAAGCACGAAGAAGTGGCTTCGCAAATGGCTGCGCTGAATGGCGTAAGCATTTCCGAGATCATTGATGCCTTTAGCGTAGGCTTTAAGGAAGGCAGGGCCGCTCTTGCAAGAAAGGCCAGGTACAACATATTCACAAAGCCGTTTGACGCGCTATTCAGCCTGATTGAGTCGGTTAATGGCGTTGTTGAGAACACCACTCGCCTTGCAGCATTTCAGGCCGCTATCGAGACTGGAAAGACCGTGAGAGAGGCTGGCAGCATCGCCAAGAACCTGACGGTAAACTTTAACCGAAAGGGTGAGTACGCTGCAGGGCTTGGTGCCGCCTACATCTTCTTTAACGCCAGCGTTCAGGGCTCTGCCCGTATGTACGAGGCATTGAAGGATCGTCGCTTGCAGGCTGTTGCTGGCGGCATGGCGCTTCTTTCGTTCGCCATTGCAGCACTACAAATGGATGACGACGACGACGAGGACAAGGATGGCCGTCCTGACTTCGAGCAGGTTCCCGCATGGCAGCGGTCGCGCAATATCATCATCATGCAAAAGGGCGGTGGGTACATCAAGATCCCACTTCCTTTGGGTTGGAATGCGTTTCACATGATCGGCACCGAACTAGCGGTAATGACTCGCAGCAAGAATAAGGAGTCTTATGCTGAGGGCTTGGGCAATATTGTTATGCAAGCAATGGGAGTATTTAACCCAGTCGGTGATTTTGTCCCGTCTGTTGCCGCTCCGTTCATTGAGATAATGCGCAACAAGTCGCACTTTGGAAGCAAAATATACCCTGACTACAAGGACAAGCTACCAGATAGCCAGCAGTTCTATGACGGGACAGAAGGTAACGTGTACGAAAGGGCTACCTCTGCCGCAAACAAGACCACTGGCGGTAACGAGTTTCGCGGCGGGTGGCTCGATATAAACCCTGAGAAGCTGCAGCATATTGTTGAGTTCTTTGGTGGCGGGGCATTGAAGTTCATTACCGATACTGCCGATACGGTCACAGCAATGTCTGACGGCGGGCCAAAGAAGGAAGCCGACAAGATTCCTATTGCAAAGGCATTCTACGGGAAGATCCGGCCTGAATATCAAACCACGCGCTACTACGACAACAAGGACAAGGTTCTTGCCGTTAAGCGTGAAATTGATGGCCTCAAAGATGCGCAGCAGCCGGAAGAAGCGGCAAAGGTGCTAGCCAAAAACCCTTGGGTCGATGGCTTGTCGGATATGATGAAGCCGATAGATAAGGACATGAAAAAACTGAAGGCAGACGAGCGAGCAATCCGTGCAGACGACAAACTTTCAGCGGGAGAGCGCAGAAAGGAACTAGAGGCCGTAAGAGTTCGTCGCGGAAACCTTGTGAAGGACTTTAATGCGCAGTATGAGTTTGAACTAAGAAAGAAGTGAGGGTAGTGCGCCAGGCTGCTCAATGCCTGGCGCACTATTCGCTTAGCCCCACTGACTAGCCATTGCGGCAGCTATGAACTCTGCCGCAATTTGCGGGACAATCGCATTACGGGCGGCATCTGTTCCGCCCACGTTTCGTTGTAGCCCATCATCCATAGCTCGAAAGGCGCGCAATGCGTCTTGCCAACCTCGGTTCCACGAAACGGGTTGCTGCTCCCGCCCCACTCGTCCAGCCTCCCAGATACATGGTTCTTCCCATGATTGCTTGTCCCGCTCGGTGTCGGCAACGAACCAGAGCCGGTCGCGTTTATGGGGCGCGTCTGCGCCACTCGCTTGAAGTACAGCCGCCCCGCAGGCGTAGCCGCATCCTTCCAGGTCGCTGATAACTCCATCGAGCCAGCCCTTCCTAATCGCTCCTGTAACTTGCTCGCCAAAGATCGTTGAAGGCTTGCACTGAGCGATGAGGTGCTGCCATGCGGGCCATAGGTGCCGCTCGTCGTCAAGCCCAGCGCCCTTGCCTACCGCGCTGAAAGGTTGGCAAGGGCAACTCCCTGTCCACACGGGCTTGTCGCGAGGCCAACCGGCAAGGTCAAGGGCATAGGCCCATCCCCCAATCCCTGCGAAGAAGTGGCATTGAGTGAATCCAGCAAGGTCATTTGGTACGACATCCTCGATACTCCTTACATCAATCACGCCTTTCGCAATAGCGCCAGCGTCCATTAGGTTTTGCAACCAGGTCGCGGCGTGTGGATTTATCTCGTTGTAATAATTCATTTGCCAATCCAAACGCACCCAACACATCCAGCGTCCGTAGCACGCTCAGGATGGCGGCAGTCCGTGCTCATGGCGTGCTTGATAACCTTCGTGCGGGGCAAGGGATCGCCATCTTGATTTGTTGGTTGGCCGCACCAGCCACACATATATAATTTCATTCTTCTTCTCCAAAATACTCATTTTTATATTTCCGAACAGTCGCCGGACAGCGACCACTATGGCGACTTGCCTCGGCTATGCTTCCAGTCCGTTCGATGATCTGGGCTAGGCTGCTGCCAGTCTCGCGGATTGTTCGGGAGACGGCGGGGCGATGGCCTAGTATCTGCCGGATGGCGCGATGGATTGCGCCGGTTCGGATGATGTGGGCTGTGTGGAGAGGGGTCATTTAGGTGCACCCTCTGCTAGTGGGTGCTTTGCCAATATGTGTGCGGTCATACCGACAGGGCTAATTAATCTTGGGCAAAATTCGCACTGAACTTTATTATTTAGTTTTGCGAGTTTAGGGGCTTTGCCTTTTGGTGTCATAAAAGGAGCACACTTATTGCATACCGTTGGATACCCATGATGCTCTGCGAATGGCATTAGGCATCGCTCACAACACCAGCCTTCTATTATGTCGTCTGCATAACTCATAAAAACCTCAATAAAAAACCGCCTTGATCATCCGGTCGTGTTGGCGAGAGGCCACGGATAAAAAAGACGGTTTTTGATTAACTCTCGTTCGGGACACGACTCCCGATACAGATAGTGCTTTATTTTTTGGGGGAGTGCAAGCTGGTATTTCGCGCCATGATAATCTCGTAACACCATGATGCCCCTGCACGGTAGTCTCCTGTATTTTCCTCGCAGTCGGCTAGATGCTTACATAGGGCGGCGCAACGATCTCGCTCCTTAATAGCAGCCTCCATGTCACACTGTTTTAGTGCATTCATTAAACTACGGCTATCCGGCATGCCTACTTGCTGCATAAGCTCTTTTAATCTTTCGTCGGTAAGCATCTCATTCTCCATCTTCAAGTATTAGGCCCCATGTTTGGTGGCTAGTTGGGGTTAGATGCCGTTAATGTGGCTGTCGTAGCTCCATGTCGGGCGCGCTGGTATTTACCTCATGCAAAGCACTTTCAAGGAAACCGCGCACAAATTCATCATCCTCAATCGTTCGCAGAAGCTTGTAGCTGAGCATCAGCATTCCGCTCATGGCTCCGCTTTTATCCTGCTTTCGCGGCATCTTGCTTAGCAGTGTTTCAATGGCAGCCAGCGCATGATTTGCAATTTCGTAATCTGTCATAAATCCTCCGTCATCTAACAACTCAATCAACCGGACACGTTGTGCCGGTTATCTCCGGCGTTAGCCACCTCTACCGCAATCTCCCACGGTTCGGTAATCATCTTTTCGGCATCGGCCTTTGTCGGCCACAGTCCGCGCTCTTTCATGCTCACA
>Ga0208916_10000338_pt1 | contig 22498 bp, 20 predicted proteins | sample DEB19_08_DNA_5_FD_184523 | JGI IMG/M metagenome (GOLD analysis project Ga0208916, IMG submission 184523) | Aqueous microbial communities from the Delaware River and Bay under freshwater to marine salinity gradient to study organic matter... | ecosystem: Environmental > Aquatic > Marine >... | reverse complement strand
ATGCTTTCTCTGAACTGTTCATAGTCGGATAACCTACCCTTGTACCTGCGCCCCCGTAGCTCAGGGGATAGAGCACTGCCCTCCGGAGGCAGGTGCACAGGTTCGATTCCTGTCGGGGGCACGCGATGTAAATCACCCGTATTTAGGAAATCTCTTTGAGTACCTTCTTGTTTATATATGTAGCAACAGGGAGAATAGGCCTCTTGCGCGGATAGTTCGCAGCACAATCGATCGAGTATTGAAGGGGGTTGAGCCATGGATTGGAGACATCAATCTGCATGTCGCGATGAAGACCCCGAGCTCTTCTTCCCCGTAGGAAATACCGGCCCTGCCATTACTCAGATCGAAGAGGCGAAGAAGGTCTGTAATCGATGCATTGTTAAAGATGCATGTCTTGCCTGGGCACTTGAATCAGGACAAGATGCTGGAGTCTGGGGCGGTCTGTCAGAAGATGAACGCCGTGCACTCAAGCGTCGCGCTGCACGTAATCGTGCACGTCTTGCCGATAACGCACATAGCTAACTCGCTACACGCTAGGAAACGTTAAGACCGCTCGCGTCTCTTTCTCATCTGTTTCTAGTGAAAGATTTCCGCGTAACTCATTCTCTGTGAGTGTGCGAACAATTTGAAGTCCTAAGTTCGGCGATGTTGCAATGTCAAAGCCTTCGGGAAATCCCACTCCATCATCGGAGATCGTGACTGATAACTCTGAAGCCGTACTTGAGACATGGATTCCTAGAGCCAGACCCTCATGCGCCAAGCCATGCTCGAGGGCGTTGTGAATGAGCTCGGTGATCACCAACGCAAGCGGTGTTGCAATGCGGGGTTCAAGTGAACCAAATTGGCCAGTGCGTTCAATACGCAGCTCATTCATACGAGGGCTTAATTCAAGTGCGTGAGTCACAAGGCTGTCGAGAACATCATCGAAGGCAACGGAGGAATCACGGCTATTGGAAAGCGTTTCGTGCACGAGAGCAATCGATGCAATGCGGCGCACAGCTTCATTGAGTGCAGCACTAGCTCCAGGATCTTCAATACGACGTGCTTGCAGGCGCAAGAGAGCTGAGACAGTTTGGAGGTTGTTCTTCACACGGTGGTGAATCTCGCGGATGGTGGCATCTTTGGTAACAAGTTCGCGTTCACGGCGACGCAGCTCTGTCACGTTATTGAGCATCACAATGGCTCCGATGCGATCGCCTCCTCGAATCAAAGGAAGCACAGTGAAATCAATTGTTCCACCGACATTTTCAATTTCAACGCGCTTAAGTGCTTTTCCTGTTAATCCAGATGCAATTGTCTCTTCATGTGCATCGGGGCGAACGCGTGCAAGAGATTGTGCAACATCACCAAGAACATGGCCCTCAACCTCGCTAATCCACCCTAAGCGACTAAATGCAGAACGTGCATTGGGGCTTGCATAAGAGATAACACCGTTCACATCAAGACGGATTAAGCCATCACCGACGCGTGGAGCTGGATCAAAGAGAGAGCCTGCATCAGGATAGGGAAATGTGCCTTCTGCAATCATGCGATAAAGATTATGTGCAATCTCACGGTAGTTGAGTTCAAGACGTGAAGGTTGGCGCATGAGTTCTGAATTTCGGTGGCGAGAAATAACACCAATGACCTGATCTTCCACCATCACAGGAATCGTCTCTTCTTTAACCATGAACTCACCTAAGGGTTCTGGCTGTGTATCGCGAATGATTTCAGCACCCGATAGCGCTTGATCGATATGTGGGCGTGATCCATAAGAAATCTCTTCACCAATGACATCGTGAGGAAAGAGAGTTGCAGCTGTTGTTGGGCGAATATGGGCTACTGCCACATATCCAGTTGGCCAGCTCTTAAAATCTTTACGTAGTGGAACCCAGAGAATTAAGTCTGCAAAGGAGAGATCAGAGAGCAGCTGCCAATCAGCAACTAATTCACGAAGGCGGTGAATCTGATCTGCTGAGAGTGAACTTCTTCCCTGCACATAATCTTCGATAGAGGCCATTACTACTTCAGCCAATCCGCTAAATGCGCATCAATTTCTTGCGTTGCATACCAGGTGAGTTCCTCACCATCTGCAGATACTTCAAAGAGGCATTCAAGGCTCTCCCACTTTAGCGGTGATGAGAGCGAGATAGACATGTCATGGCTTTCAGAGATTGATTCTGCTGGAACTTCAAATGCCAGAACACATGCAGTTCCGGATGTTTCAGTCTTCATCTCTAGCGCATCTTCTGCAGCAACCATGGAGAGTGTGTATTCAATCTCTTCATCATCAAGATCCTGGTGATCGACGATGAATTGAGAGGTAGGCGCATAGACATCGGAGACATCAAAGAGTCCGCTTGCCATAAATTCGGCAACCTCTTGGGCTGTCATAGCCACATATCCGCGCATGAGCTAAGCCTATAAGAAGTTAAGAGATCAATTCACCTGCATATTCTGCGATGGATTTGCGCAGTAAAGCTCTCTCATTCGACTCATAGAGGGTTGTGCGCTTATCTTCTGCGCCTTGTGCGCTGCGAGGATCCCAAGGAAATTCAAGAATACGAAGTGGTCGTAGCGTTGTGACCATAGATAGAAATGACTCCTGCCCCAACTTATTTCTCTTAGAAACGCCACTCAGGGCGTGAAGAAATGACAGACGCGGTTTGATGGAATTCTTAGTTAGCTCTGCAACAAATAATCGCAACCGCTGCATCCCCACAAGATCTGTCTGTGCCAGCACCCACATCTCATCACCATGAGTAGTCGTCCAGACTGTTGCCTCACTCGACCATCGCCGACCACTCAGTGTTGCTGAGAAATCACTCAAGACTCCAAGATCCACAACGATAAAGTCGAATTCAGAGCGTGCATGTTCAAGAGCAGTCATCTGCGTATCAATCTCTGATTGTGTAATTTCAAGAGCCCAGAGATTATTTGAGATGCTGCGAACTTCTGATGAAGAATTCAGACCACGCTCGCCTAATTTCAAGGCAATTGATGGGAAGTATCCATGGGCATCTACCAGAAGTACCTTCTTCTCACTTTCAGCCAACTCTGCAGCCAGATTGATTGCAAGAGTTGTGCACCCCAGTGAGTGTGATGCTGCGCAGATTCCAATAATTTTTGAGCGAATCGGCTTCGCCCGGGTTGAGCGAATTAGCGGTGTGCGAAGTGAACCGCGAATTATCCCTAGTAATTCAAGTGGTGTGGTGGGTGTTGCTATCGCCTCTGGGTATAACTCTCGAGCATCGATGGTGGCGGCGAAGAGAAAATACTTAACGCCCAATTGCTTAATGTGCTCTAACCCCTGGAGACTAAACCCTTCTACGTCGGTAGAGATAAGAAGGAGGGTGCCATCTACTTCTGTTCCTTCAACGTGATTTAGGAGTGATTGAAAATCAAGTGCCCTGCAGGAAACGCTCCACCCTTGGCTAAAGAGAGTTCCTGCGATAAATCCTTCAGCCTCTGCGCTACGAATTGCTGTTGCTACCGATTGCGTGAGCATCTCACCCATGAGCGCGCACTATGACTAACCGCCCACTGGTGGTTGCACTTAGAAGTGCTGCAATTGACTCTCGATTGATTGAGACTGTCAGAGCTGCATCTCCCCCAAAATTGTTTCCTTTTCGATCTAGCGCTGTGAGAAAGACTCCACCAAGCACAAATAGTGGCGGCGTTGCAGCTTGCCCATTCTTAGCATCATGAAGCTGATAAATAGAGATCATCTCTCCCACATCCAGTCCTGCTGGGATATCGACAGATCGTGCACTGATGGAGATCTGTCGATTGACCATTGCAGATGAATCTTCAGTGATGGAATTACCTTCCAGCAGTTCACCCGATGATAACTGTCTACGAGTTATCGACCCGATCGGATTTGTGGCTGCTGGAAGGTAATTACCCTCGGAACTGCCAAGCACAACAGATTCAAGACCGAGATCGGCGGCCTCAAGTTGTGTGCCGGCTGCAATTGGATGCAGGACCACCCAATATTTTTCGCGTTGATTTGCAGCAACTGACATTGCAAAGGATGCAAGAAGTGTTGCCCCGCAGATAGTTGCGGCAAGAATCAGACGGGTATGTGTTTTTTTCTTCTGAGGCATGGGCGCAAGATAGGAGCAGGGGCAACCCAAGATCTCTGCTTTCTTCACACTCCATCAAAAGTATGAGAGCAGTTGGTTCTATTCTCTGATTATCATCGCAATCAATAGCTACAAGATGTCTGCATGACTACATCCAACAGAAGAACGATGCAATTGATTTCTAGTACGGAAGATCCTGCACTATGGAGCCATCCAGTTCTTGATCTCTTCGCTCCCCCAGCACACGTAAGAGTTGAACAGAGCGCCAAGCTCTATCTCGTTCCTTCCACCTTTGGTGAAGAACTTGAAGCAGATGAGATGCCGCAACCGACATCTGCATCTTCCCTTCCTGAACTTCACGCATGGACGATGAGATTTATTGTGAGCGTTATTGAAGTATGGGCAGGGCGCAGGCAGCCAGCTCAACTAATTAGCTGGTGTCACCGAGTGATTTATATGGAGCTTCTACGTGCATCGGGAAGTCAGAAAGAGATTGGAAAGATTAAGAGCATTCACCAATCAGAGCCACTGGATGGAATCTGTGAATCAACAGCGCTGATTCGATATGGAGATCGTCTGCGCGCAGTCGTCATTCGTTTTGAAGGCGTAGATGGACGCTGGTTATGTACTGCGTTGAAAATGGTCTAACGAATGAGTTAAGCGGCGCCGTGGCAACGCTTGAACTTCTTGCCAGAACCACATGGGCACGGGCTATTACGTGAGACATCACCGGATGAGACAACACCATTTTCATCAGCTGCTGTGTACTTAAGTGGTGCAGACTGAGCTGGCTTCTCATCAACCCCACGAGCCTTCACCTGTGAACCATCGCCTTCAATGGTGACTTCCACATTAAAGACAAGGCTTGCAAGCTCTTCCTTAATTGCATCCATCATCGCAGCAAAGAGTTCATATCCTTCACGTTGATATTCAACAAGTGGGTCACGTTGTGCCATGGCACGAAGACCGATTCCTTCTTGCAGATAATCCATCTCATAGAGATGTTCACGCCACTTGCGATCAAGGACAGAGAGAAGCACCTTGCGCTCGAGCTCGCGTAATACATCGGCGCCAAGATCTTCTTCACGCTTTTTGTATGCAGCAGCTGCGTCATCAAGAATGCGAGCCTCGAGGAAATCAACATCGAGAGCTGATGATGAGCCAACTTCAGCGATGATCTGCTCCGGTGTGAATGAAATCGGATAGATAAGTTTGAGAGCAGTCCAGAGTTGAGCAAGATCCCAATCTTCGCCATAACCCTGTGCCGCAGCTGCGCGAACGTATGCAGATAACGTATCTGCCATAAAGTCATTGACTTGCTCGCCGATATCTTTACCCTCAAGAACTAAACGACGCTCACTATAGATAACTTCACGCTGGCGGTTCATGACATCGTCATACTTCAAAACATTCTTACGGATTTCAAAGTTCTGGGCTTCAACCTGTGTCTGCGCTGAACGAATGGCGTTGGAGACCATCTTGGATTCAATAGGTTCATCTTCAGGTAACCCTGCAGCTGCCAATACCCGCTCAACAATTCCTGAGTTAAAGCGGCGCATCAAATCATCTTGGAGTGAGAGATAGAAGCGTGATTCACCAGGATCGCCTTGGCGACCTGAACGACCACGTAGCTGGTTATCAATACGACGAGATTCGTGGCGCTCAGTACCTAGAACATAGAGACCACCGAGAGAAATTACTTCTTCGTGCTCTTTAGCAATTGCATCTTTCTGCTTTGCAATCTCTGCAGGCCATGCAGCTTCATATTCAGCTGCGTTATCAACAGGAGATAGTCCTCGACGTTGAAGTTCAAAATCAGCCATGAACTCAGGGTTTCCACCAAGCATGATGTCAGTTCCGCGACCTGCCATATTGGTCGCAACAGTAACTGCGCCCTTCACACCTGCACGCGCAATAATCGCTGCTTCGCGTTCGTGGTGCTTAGCATTGAGAACCTCGTGGGGAACTCCAGCCTTCTTTAAGAAAGATGAGAGCTCTTCAGATTTTTCGACGCTGACCGTACCAACCAATACTGGTTGGCCTTTGCGATGGCGTTCGACAATATCGCGGGTAACAGCTGCAAACTTTCCAACTTCAGATTTATATACCAAGTCAGCTTGATCAAGGCGTTGCATATCGCGATTAGTTGGAATGGGAACAACACCGAGCTTGTAAATCTGATGGAATTCAGATGCCTCGGTCATCGCAGTACCGGTCATACCTGAAATGGTTTCGTAGAGACGGAAGTAGTTCTGCAAGGTAATCGTTGCCAGAGTCTGGTTCTCATCCTTAATTTCAATACGTTCTTTCGCCTCAAGTGCCTGATGCAGACCTTCGCTATAGCGACGACCGGCCAACATGCGCCCTGTGTGCTCATCAACGATGAGAAGCTCACCGTTCATCACTACATAATCCTTATCGCGCTTAAATAGCTCTTTAGCGCGAACTGAGTTATTGAGATAGCCAATGAGCGTTGTATTTGCAGCCTCATAAAGGTTTTCAATCTTGAGAAGTTCTTCAACCTTTGTGACACCATCTTCAAGGATGCCGACGGTCTTCTTCTTCTCATCTACCTCGTAGTGGACATCACGCTGAAGCTTGGTGGCAATATTGGCAAATTCCACATACCACTTGGTTGCTTTGTCGGCGGGTCCACTAATAATCAGAGGAGTACGAGCCTCATCGATAAGAATGGAGTCCACTTCATCGACAACTGCGAAGAAGTGATCGCGCTGGACGCAATCTTCGAGTGACCACGCCATATTGTCGCGAAGGTAATCAAAACCAAATTCATTATTTGTGCCGTATGTAATATCTGACATATATGCAGCGCGACGCTCTGCAGGAGTCATGCTGTTGAGAATGACGCCAACGCTTAAACCAAGGAAGCGATGGATACGACCCATCCATTCACTATCGCGCTCAGCAAGGTAGTCATTGACTGTCACGACGTGAACGCCACGACCTGCAAGAGCATTCAAATATGAGGGAAGGGTTGCAACGAGAGTCTTACCTTCACCAGTACGCATTTCAGCGATATTTCCGCTGTGAAGAGCTGCGCCACCCATCAACTGAACATCGTAATGACGCTGACCTAAGGTGCGCTTTGCAGCTTCACGGACAACGGCGAATGCCTCAGGCATAAGGTCATCGAGTGTTTCACCTTGCGTAAAGCGTGATTTAAATTCTTGAGTCTTTGCGCGAAGCTGATCGTCAGAAAGTGGAGTAATGGAAGCTTCAAGAGCATTGACCTTGTCGACGATCTTGCTTAAGTCGCGAAGGATCTTGCCTTCGCCAGCTCGCATGATTCGATCGAGAATTGAAGCCATCGGTCTACCTTCCAGTTGCTGTACTACAGGGCGCTAAATCAACCCCCTTATCGTAGGGGTTCTGCAACGCATGCAGTTACGGCTGCTGCCACCTCAATCCCTAAATCACGCATGGCTCGCGCAGCTTCATCCAGAGTTGCCCCTGTTGTGACGAGGTCGTCAATCAAAAAAGCCTTTCCACTGAGATATCTCTGCCCTTTCAGTGCTCCCTCTAAGTTTTTGATTCTCGCTCTCGCATCCAGAGCTGATTGATCCCGAACTTTTCGAATATGTATGAGATTTTCATAGGTGGGCATTCCAGTACTTGCAGTGAGTTGTTTTGAAAGCTCGAGCATGAATTGTCTTCCTCGTAATCGCGCAGCGCTATGCCTCGATGGGATCGGAATCAGTATTCCCATTCCATGCTCTTTCACGCAATGCAAGAGTGATTTTTTCAGTGCATCAAGGATCAACTCATCAGCTTGCTCCAAGCTATTTTCTTTCGCAGCAAGAAGTACTTTCCCAGCAATTGGAGAATATTGAATCGATGAATAGATTGGAAATGAGGGACTGCTTTTTGAGTAACGCGTGAATATGTGTGGGTGCCAATTACGGCGACAGACCGAACATATTGAAAGACCCAATGTTCGACATCCCAAACAACGAACTGGAAAAATCAGTTCTTGAAGTGCTTGGATGCTTCTCACTCGCGCATTGTGAATGAGAGGCTAGAGTTATTTAGAGGTAAAAATTCTCTTCGTGGAAATCTTTTGGCGCAACTTTTATTGGTCTGCTTTCAATCGACTCTCCCGCCTTACGAGGAAGTGTCAGTACAAAATGAGCTCCAAGTCCTGGTCGACCCCATGCATCAAGTTCTCCGTTGTGAAGTCGGGCATCCTCAAGTGCAATAGATAGACCAAGGCCAGTTCCTCCACGCACGCGAGCACGAGAAGGATCTGCGCGCCAGAAACGGTCAAACACTCGGATGAGGGCAGATTCATCCAGCCCTGAACCAAAGTCACGGACGCCAATACCAACATCACTCTCAGTCGAAACGATGGTGACAATTACCTGCTTACCATCTGCGTGATCGAGGGCATTTGATAAGAGGTTGCGCATAATGCGCTCAACGCGCCTGATATCAGCTTGAATATTGACCTTAGATAATTCGGAATCAATTCTGATTCCTGATTCTGTATCGATATCTCCTAATTCAAAGTCCTTCACGCACTTTTGCACAAGTGCTACAACATCAAAGTCAACCGGTTCCAGTACTGCAACCTCTGCATCAAAACGACTGACCTCGAGAAGGTCTTCAAGGAGTCGTTCAAAGCGATCGATTTGGGCTGCCAAGAGTTCAGAACTTCGTGCAACCAATGGATCGAATGAGGTGCGCTGGTTATAGATAACTTCAGATGCCATTCGAAGAGTTGTGAGTGGTGTGCGAAGCTCGTGGGATACATCTGAAACGAATCGTTGTTGAACACGAGAAAGGTTTTCAAGGCGGGAGATCTGCTGCTCGATAGATTGCGCCATCTCATTGTAAGAAGTGGCAAGAGTAGCCATCTCATCCTTGGATTCAACTTTCATGCGCTGGCTGAAATCACCCAATGTGAATTGTGTTGCAATGCGTGCTGCATCACGTACGGGTCGAACCACTTGACGAACTACGAGCCATGTAATCAGGGCGATAAGAAAAATCAAACCAAATCCCGTGAAGAGAAGGGAGTTTCTAATAAGAGTCAGGGTTTCTGCCTGATTTTCTAGCGAGAAGACAATATACATTTCATACTGCCCACCAGATGGAATACTTATTCTCTTTCCCACAATTAGGACTTCTCGAGAGATGCCTGATTTCTCTTCTGCTTGAGCATATTCATTTTCAATCTTTGCGCCCGAGACCACTCTTTTTCGAAAATCTGCAGGAATAGAAGAACTCTTGATGCGCGAGGATTTCATCTCATAAGAAACCTTCGTATTTGTATTCGAAGCAACCTTAAGGAAAATAATCTCTCTACGAGCTTCCTTCACAACTTGAGTCGTCGCGTTAACAACAATGTCAGCAAGGAGCTTCTTGCGTTCTTCCACAGTTGAATTTCTTGAAATCGCCAACTTATATTCAGCATCAAAGAAGGTGAATTTAGATTCTGAGAGCGCAGAGTTGAAGGCAGCTGAGCGAAGACCGTCTGAGAGGCGAGAATTGAGAGCAGAACCAACTAGTGAGATAACACCGAGTGAGAGTAGAACCGTCGAGAGAATAACTTTGGTTGCAAGTGATTGCGATAGTGCTCGACGAATGCCCAACATGGAGAGTAAGCCCCTTACGCTGGGCCGCCCGCCTTATAGCCAACACCACGCACTGTCATAACAATTTCAGGATGTTCAGGGTCGTGCTCAATCTTGGAACGAAGTCGCTGCACGTGCACATTTACTAAACGAGTATCGGTGCTGTGACGATAGCCCCAGACTTCGCTTAAAAGTGCATCACGTGTGAAGACTCGTCCTGGATCTTTAGCAAGTGCAACTAGAAGATCGAATTCAAGTCGTGTGAGCTGAATTGATGTGGCGCCACGATGGACTTCATGGGCTGTCACATCGATAGTCAGATCTCCGATTGTCAGTAATCCTGTGACATCGGCATTGGTGCGACGAAGGCGTGTGCGAATTCGAGCTATGAGCTCTGCCTTATCGCGAAAGGGCTTTTGCATGTAATCATCTGCGCCAGCTTCAAGGCCACGGACAATGTCCTGTGTTTCACCTTTAGCGCTGAGCATGACAATCGGAACCATAGATTCTTGTCTAATTAATCTGCAGACCTCAATGCCATCAATTCCTGGCAACATCACATCGAGTAAGACGAGGTCTGGAGGATTATTTCTAAATACCTCCAGCGCCTCATCTCCTCGACTGACAAGATCTACATCGAAGCCTGAACTTGTGAGAACAATTCCAAGCATTTCTGCAAGGTCTTGATCGTCATCGACGACCATAACCAGAGTCATTTATGAACCGTGCTCCCAAGAGTTGAGGTACATATCTTGTGCAGGTGTAAGTGTGTCGATGCGTCCACCCATTGACTTGAGCTTGAGTGAAGCAACTTCCTTATCAATGTATGTAGGAACTTCGTGAACACCAGCAGGAAGATTCTTTGCTTCTTTCACAAGGTATTCAGCAGTAAGTGCCTGATCAGAGAATGACATATCCATTACTGATGCTGGGTGACCTTCTGCAGCTCCAAGGTTTACAAGGCGTCCTTCTGCAAGGAGAAGAAGGCGACGGCCATCCTTCATGACGTATTCGTCAGTCTGGTGACGCATCTTTGCATTCTTCTTTACTGAGTTCTGCTCAAGCCATGCAACATCGATTTCGATATCAAAGTGTCCTGAGTTGGCCATGATTGCGCCATCCTTCATCACTGCGAAGTGCTCGTCGCGAAGTACATCGCGGTTACCTGTGACAGTAATGAATACATCGCCAAGCTTTGCAGCATCTACCATCGGCATGACGCGGAATCCCTGCATCATTGCATCAAGTGCCTTTGTTGGGTCGATTTCTGTAACAACAACATCAGCACCCATGCCCTTGGCGCGTTCTGCAACGCCCTTACCGCAGTAACCAAATCCAGCAACGACGACGATGCGTCCTGCAAGAAGGAAGTTAGTCGCACGGAAGACAGCATCAAGTGTTGACTGACCTGTTCCGTAACGGTTATCGAACATGTGCTTTGTATCGGTGTCATTGACAGCGATCATTGGGAATGTCAGCGCACCATCTTTAGCCATCTGGTTGAGACGGATAACGCCAGTTGTTGTCTCCTCACATCCACCTGCAATGTTTGGAAGAAGTTCCTTACGAGTTGTGTGAAGAGTGTTCACGAGGTCGCAACCATCATCAAATACTTGGTGAGGGTTGATATCAAGTGCTGCATTGATATGTGAGTAGTAACCATCGCGATCGACAGCATTACGTGCGAATACTGAAATGCCGTATTCATGAACAAGCGCTGCTGCTGTGTCATCTTGAGTTGAAAGTGGGTTTGAAGCACAGAGTGCGATTTCGGCGCCCCCAGCTTTAAGAACACGCATCAAGTTTGCAGTCTCTGTTGTGACGTGCATACATGCTGCGATGCGCACACCAGTAAATGGCTGTGACTTCTCGAAGCGTTCGCGGATCTGGGCAAGGACAGGCATGTTGCGCTCTGCCCACTCAATTTTCTTACGGCCTGCTTCTGCAAGTGATGCATCTGCAATGTCGTGCTTTGGAATAGTTGTGACAGGTGTCATGTGTTTTTCTCCCTAATATAAAAACGGCTGTTTTTTCGCTTGACCTTCGGCGTAGGGCTCTACTGTGCTAGTCGGCTATGGGGATAGCCTACTAGTTACGGGATTAATACGAGGATGTCGAGGTCGCCTCGAATGGTGTTAAGTACATCATCTCGAACCTTCTTCATACGGGCTTCCGTTGAAGCCTCAACGTTGAGTCGAAGCAGGGGCTCAGTATTGGATGCGCGAAGGTTAAACCACCAGGTATCGCCATTGATGGTCAGGCCATCCAGGTGATCAACTTCGACCCCATCTTTCTTGCCATAGATCTTCTCAATCTGATTCATGGCTGCCTTTGCATCACTCACTGTTGAATTGATTTCACCACTTGAGTAATAACGATTAAATGAAGAGAGAAGTTTCGAAAGCGGCGTATCGGTTTCTCCAAGAGCTGCAATTGCATGAAGTGCTGCAAGCATTCCAGAATCTGCTTTCCAGAAATCACGGAAGTAGAAGTGCCCTGAATGTTCGCCGCCAAAGACAGCGTTCGTCTCAGCCATTAACTTCTTAATGTATGAGTGCCCCACACGGGAGCGAACTGCTGTTCCGCCATTTTCTTCAACAACTTCCTTCACGGCGCGCGAAGAGATTAAGTTATAAATAATATTTGATGCTGGGTGGCGCTTAAGTTCACGTGTAGCAATGAGCGCTGTAAGGGCAGAGGGATTTACTAAATCGCCCTTCTCATCCACAAGGAAGCAACGGTCAGCATCGCCATCAAAGGCAAGTCCAATATCAGCTTTATGTTTCTTAACAGCCTTCTGCAGATCTTTAAGATTGGAAGGTTCGATGGGATTAGCCTCATGGTTAGGGAAGGTGCCATCGAGCTCAAAGTACATCTCAATAACTTCAGCGTTCAGGCGCTTAAAGACGGCAGGTGCTGTGTATCCACCCATTCCATTACCGGCATCGATAACTATCTTCAGTGGTCGAATTGATGAGACATCCACAAGCGATAGGAGGTGATCGACATATTCCTCAAGCATGTTCTGCGTCTTTTCAACTCCAAGATTACGCATCGCCATTGGAGTTCCTTCTTTAACGAAGTTCTCAATGGTTACTAGCCCAGACTCTTTGCCAATTGGTCGCGCCCCACTCAAACAGAGTTTGATTCCGTTATAGGCAGCTGGATTATGACTTGCGGTAAACATCGCACCAGGAAGGTTGAGCTTTCCTGATGCAAAATACAACATATCTGTTGAGGCTAATCCAATACGGATCACATCAAGGCCTTGAGATGTAACGCCAGCTGCAAATGCTGTTGCAAGAGTTGGAGATGACGGGCGCATATCTTCACCAATAACCACTGTGCCTGGTTCGCGCTCTAATTCAAGAAAACGAGCAACTGCCACACCTGTAGCAAAGGCAAAATCAGGGGTGAGTTCTTTATCGACTAGCCCACGGATGTCGTATGCCTTAAAGATTGAGGTGCTCATATGGATATCGTAAAGAGAAGATTGGGGAAAAAGAAATTAGGAAGGGACTGCGCGTAAATGACCGCGTCGACCCACGCTCGATTGGGAAGAAGCTGTAGAAACTTCTTGCTGGTCGGCAAGTGCAACCTGAGCGACTTCACGAACTGCATCTGCAATTGCCATTAAATCATCATGGCTTGGTCCTGCATTGTTTTCATCAGCACTCTGTCGAATTACATTCCAGCCATTAGGAACGGTAAGTCTTGCTGAATGCTTTTCGCAGAGATCATAAGAATGTGGTTCCGAGAAAGTAGCAAGAGGACCTAGCACTGCAGTTGAATCTGCATAGATGTATGTAAGAGTCATCGATGCAACGGAGCGACAAGTCACACGTGAACACACGCGTCCTGTCCGAACCTGATTACTCATGTCATCAAGATTAGTGGGGGTGAGTCCAAAAGTTAGGGATTGAGTACTCGAATATTCGATGCGGGGATGGAAGATTTCGCAAGAACACTTCCGGCATTGAGAGGTATGTAGCCATACCCACTCTTTGATGCGATGAGTGCAGCACCTGAAGTTCCCGATGATATGCCCGCAAAGGAGACTGCTCGCACAGAATCTGGAACTACGAAGGTTTCAATGTCCTCAGCTGAAATCTTGACTGTCTTTGTCTTGCCATTTGTATATGTCAGCTCGAGATTGAGCTTGATTCGACTGCCTGTAAATACGAGAGTGGGAGCCAATCCGGTCGTGGCTAGCGTGTATTCAGAGAGATCTTGCGCTGCAGTACTCCAAACAAAGTCACGCTTTCCTTTCACAAGGGTCTGAGAGAAAACAGAGCCAAGAATTGGTTGATCAGATGAAATGTGCAATGCGAATTTTCCAGAGGCCATGGTGACATTCAACGGAATTTCAATCACTTTCTTATGTGCAATGACACGACCATCAATACCAGATGGAGCAAAGGTTCCATCAGTTGATTTGATTACTGCTGTGATTCGGGCATCGACATCACCTGGAACCAGTAGTCGTAGAGTGTGTGGAGTTGAGCCCGTCCGTCCGGTCTGCTGAGGAATAGCTGGTATTTGTATCTTCTTGCTTGGATCCCCCGTTGAATTCACCAGGTCACCACCGAGGGCCTTAAGTCCTTTACCTCGTTCATCAATAACAAATCCGTTGATACGCCCTGAACGAGGAAGGATATGAATTGCAATTTGCTTCGAGCCTGGAGCAAGTGAAGCTAGGGAGAGAGATGTAAAGGTATTAGCTTTGAGTGAAATGGTGCGAGGAGTGATTGATCCATTTTCTGTAAAGACTTGTATTTCAACTAGTGCACGACCAAGACCGCTATTAACAACATTGAGTGAACCTTTTGAGGTGATATCTGCAGTTGCTCCAACAAACCATTGAGAAGCAACCGGTGCGCTACATGGAACTGCCCCAGCCCAGACTCCCGTGCGCACTTGCCAAGCAACGGGTGTTACAGAACCTGCTTCAAGTACAGCTGACTGTGCTGCAACGGCAAATCGCCTAAAGCCCACTTGTGAAGTCTGCATAGATGAAGTTCCGGTCTTTCGCACCAGAGTCTTTGGCGAAGTCAAAGAGATTGCAGTTGTGAGCCCTGTTGTATTAGGTGAACACACTGAAGCTGGATATGAGGTATTAAAACGATTGGTCGAAACCGTGACATTGAGGATGTTACTGAGGAAGAGCACTACCGCTGTGGAGAGTGCCAAGATAAGAGTGCGTTGATTTCTCATGCAATCACCGCATCTTCAATTTCACTTCTTCTTCGACCTGAAGGCAGGGCAAGAACTATGGTTGTAACTAGTGCGATAAGAAATAGGGAGATCCATCCGCGCCTTGCAGTGCCGTCGTGAATGACAGAAATGTGACCACCTGTTGTTACTTCAAAAGATGGAAGATCATTGGCATTCTTAATCTTCGCAAGTCGATACCCATCCTGGGAAATCTGCCAAGAATTGCTATAACTCTCAGTTAACGTGATCGTTCCTGGAGCAGGTACATATGTGCGCACACCCTTAAATGGAAGAATGAATTCCTTTCCGGAGTAGTCAACAAACTTCAACCGACCCGTATCTTTCAAAACTTTCCAGACGATTCCAGCATTGGTAGCTGATGTTCGATTAAACCCACCCAATCCATCGATTGTTTGAACTACATCTTTACTGACCGGGTTCTTCAGAAATACATACTTAATTCCATAGGTGGAAAAGGTCTTGCTGGATGTGACGCCAGTATTGTCGACCAAACCTTCAATTGCTTGAGTAATCACCGGTAAATCTTGAGGCGCTACATCAGCTTCGCCCAATGTGATTGCAGACCCACGTGAAATGTAATACGACAATGTTGTCTCATTGTTACTGCGATAGGAACGCAGGACAACAGTCTTCGCATCCTTCTCAATGGAGAGAAAGGCAGGAAGTATCTCCTTTGATGTTGTCCGTAGTGGCGAATCTGCACCTGCTGTAACAAGCCAGAAGGTTGATGTTACCGAGTATGCAATCGAGATAAGCAATACGAGTGCAACTGAAATATGTCGGTAATTCACATGCGACTGTTCTAGTCGAGCACGAATTTTGTCAAACATGACAACTGCTGAGGTAATTGATAGCAATGTAGCAATGGCAATAAAGGTCGAAGCATTTGCCCGCGATCCGGTAGCGGAGCCGTTGCCTGAGACGACAAGGGCGCTCACCAAAGTTCCAGATAATAAGAAGATCAAACCAAGGGTTGCAAATTTTCTTGCTGCTGTTGTTGAAAAGAATGTAACAAATAGAACGATTGCGATTGGGCTAACGCACCACCATGGAAGTGAGCCAGCGCCTCCAGGGTTTGCAAAGAAGGCAAAGTTGGCACCACCACCTGCGACGGTGAGTCCTATTTCTGAGAGAAGCTTGGTTGGCTTCACAAAGATTGCAAAGGAACCTGGCGCAGATAAGAGGATCGGCAATGTAAGCAAGGTGGCTCTGCGAATACCTCGTTGAATAAAGAGTGGGCTCTTGTAGTTCTTCTCTGCAATGAGAAAGTCACGATAGAGAGCGAAAGCTATCGCCCCCGTCAAGATCAAGAGCACTGAAGGATTGAAGGCAAAGAGCAACCAGATGAAGAGTGAGTAAGCAAAGATGCTTCGCCATGTGCGCTTTTCAATATCAACCCAGTTGCGAAGTCCTGCAACAAAGACTGGAAGTAGTGCGATGAAGACTAAGACTCCTAATCGCCCTGAATTCACTGCAGCAATTGAGACTGGTGAGAGCGAATAGAGAAGGGCAGCCCCGGCCGATAACCATTGGTTATCCGTATAGCGCTTAAGAAAGTTGTGAGAGGTAAGTAGGAATATAAATGGTGCTGCGATGAAGCAGAGCGCCACAAATAGCTTCACATTTCCCAAGGTGAGTAGGGATGCTCCACTAAGGATCAACACCCAAGCTGGAGTTGAGAGACCGCTTCCCATTCCAATCTCATGCCAGCTTTCAAGATAGAGCTTGAAGAGGTCTTTGAAATTATCTGGAGATTGAGCAAGGGCTCCCCCAGATATGGCGCCAAATCTATGGCGCGCCCAAAAGATAGTTATGACTGCAAGGATGGAGAGAACTGCCACGAGGGGTCTGGCAAATACCAATCTCCAAGGCTTGGTTGAAAGTGGAGTTAGCAAATCCTCATCTTCATTGATTGTCAGATCGCTCGTTACAGGAGTCGTTTGCGTGGCATCTTCAGGCAGTAAACGTGCTCGCAAAGTTTCAAAACCACGTGAAATTGAACTTCGAATTTGTGTCCAGCGTGATGGGATAAAAGTTTTTACTACGCGACTTGAAATGAATCGACTCTTCTTACGTGCTGAGCGCGCTTTGAGCAGTTCTGTGGGATGAATGAGAAGAGTTGCGATTGCCAATATCTCATCACTGGCGTATCCAGGAAGTTTTGCAAAGAGATATCCGATAGATCGCAAGAGTGCACCAGCAAGCAATTGGATTGATAACCAGGGTATGGACCACCAACTCGAGTTTGCAAGAAGGACATAGGCAGCATTACGGCGATCGAGTAACAATGGGCGGTGCAAGAAGGCGCCCTTAACATCTACAGCGCGACGTTCATTGCTAGCAGCTTGTGCGTGGTAGCCAATCGCATCTGTGACAACCACAACCGAATGGCCTGCAGTTCGCACACGCCAGCCAAAATCAACATCATCGCGGAAGAGTTCAAGATTCTGATCGAATCCCCCAAGTTCTTCAAATACATCTCGGCGAATAAGAGCTCCTGCAGTGCTTACCGAGAGAACTTCATAGACTCCATCGCGTTGTCCTTGGTCATACTCATTAGGTTCAAGTCCAGTCCATCGCGCGCCGTTAGTTGCAAGACTGATACCGACTTCAAGTAAGTGTGTGCGGTTATGCCACCCGAGCAACTTTGGTCCAGCCATCACAACGCTAGGTCGTTCTGAAATTGCTGTTAAGAGAGATTCGAGTGCAGCGGGATGTAGCGCGCAATCATCATGGAGAATCCATATCCATTCTTCAACTCCTTCGATTGGAGCTGCAATTTTTTCCACTCCATACGAAATTGCTTCACCAAAACCTGTTGTGCGATCAAGAGTTGCAACAGGGATGCGAGCGCCTTTGAGAAGTTTTGCTGAGCCATCTGTTGAGCCAGTATCGACTGCAAGAATCTGATCAACGTTTCGGCTCTGAGAGACAATCGATGCAACAACTTCTGGCAACCATGTTGATCCATCATGGACAACGAGAATTGCAGAAACGCGTTGCGTACTCATAAGGGAAACTTATCGTTTGAAACTGTGAGAGTAGCGGCGCTTATGCGGGGCGACGCTTGAGACGGCGACGCTCACGCTCGGAGAGGCCACCCCAGATTCCAAAACGCTCATCATGTGCGAGTGCATATTCAAGGCACTCTTGGCGAACATCACATGAGAGGCAGACACGCTTTGCTTCGCGTGTAGATCCACCCTTTTCAGGAAAGAATGCTTCTGGATCTGTTTGAGCGCAGAGTGAGCGCTCTTGCCAGGAGAGTTCAATATTCTCTCCGCTAGCTAGTTGGATAGTTGGTCCAGCAGTGGGGGCTGATGGCTTGCCAGTAGATGTTCCTTCTGGGCGGATCGGCATATGCGAAGCTCCTCAAGTCATTAGGTCGCACTTCGGTGTGAAGAACGCGCTCTAGGAATGAATTACACCGTTGTAATCCCTCTGAGTCAACCCCAAGGTTGAGACTTTTCCCAAAAATTACGCAGGAAAGTGGGAAAAATCGAAAATTTCTACAGAATTATCGGTAAATCGAGCTTTTGCGAGAGGTAGTGAGCACTTTTTTCTAGCGCTGCAGCGATGTGAGTTCCATGGGCGATAAATGATCGAGAGAGTACGGCGCCATCGCCGATAGTGACATCGTCACCGATGATGCAGTCATCGATATGGACACCTGCGCCAATGGTGCAGCGGGCACCAATCGATGTTCCGCCGGTAATCACCGCATCAGGTGCAATCGTGGTGCCGGCCATTGCCTGAAAATCACCATCAATGAGATCGCGAGAGCCCTGAAAGAGTGCAGCAGGTGTTCCCACATCTAACCAATAAGACTGTTCTTGATAACCAAATACAGGACGTCCACTTGCAACAAGCGCTGGGAATGTTTCACGTTCAACGCTTACAACCTTGCCCAGCGGAATCTGATCAATGACTTCAGGGCTAAAGACATAACAACCGGCATTAATTGAGTGCGTGACTGGGTTATCCATTTTCTCAAGAAAAGCTGTAACGCGACCATCGGCATCAGTTGGAACACATCCAAATGCACGGGCATCTTCCACATCGATTAAATGAAGAGTGACATCTGCTTTGTTATCTATATGAAACTTAATTTGATCTGCAATCGAGTGGCGACTTAAGACATCACCATTAAATACAACTACTGGTTCATCTCGTCCAAGTAGCTCAGCAGCATTACGAATTGCGCCTCCTGTGCCAAGGGGTTCTTTCTCAACAGCGTAGAGAATCTTCATCCCCCACTTAGCGCCATCTCCAAAGTAAGGAGTAAAGACTTCTGCAAGGTAGGACGTTGCTAAGACAAGTGTGTGAATTCCAGCTTTCTTTGCAGCAAGGATTTGATGTTCTGTGACAGGAAGGCCTGCAACAGGAAGCATTGGCTTGGGTGATTCATCCGTCAGAGGTTTGAGTCGTGTGCCAAAACCTCCGACAAGGAGAATGCCTACAGCCATTATTTGGCACCTACTTTGCTCATGATGCGAGCTGTGGCATCTGTTATCTGCGCATCCGTTGCAGTCATTGCGATACGAATATGTGAAGAGCCACCTTCTCCATAGAAGATTCCAGGGGTGGCGATGATGCCAAGATCTGCAAGCCATGACACCGAATCCCAGCAATCTTCCTTGCGCGTTGCCCAGATATAGAGACCAGCTTCTGAATCTTCAATCGTAAATCCTGCTGCAATAAGTGCCGGTGCAAGAGTTGCGCGACGAGCGTTATAGCGCGCACGTTGTTCTGTCACATGTTTTTCATCAGAGAGTGCTGCAATCATCGCGTGCTGCACAGGCAGAGGCACCATCATCCCTGCATGTTTGCGCACTTCAAGGATTCGAGCAATCAGCGCAGGATCTCCGACAATGAAAGCAGCGCGATAACCAGCCATGGATGAGCGCTTTGAGAGTGAAAGAACTGAGAGAATATTGGTGTTATCTCCCCCGGTGTATTGCAAGATGGAAGTAGGAGTTACGGTGTCTCCAAATTCGAGGTAGCACTCATCAGAGACGACAACACTCTTGTACTTGCGCGACCATTCAATTGCAGCTTTCAATTCAGATTCGGTATGAACGCGACCTGTGGGATTCGATGGTGAATTCACCCATGCCATATCTGCTTGTGGCCACGAAGTGGCATCGAGTGAGACGGGTGTTGCTTTAGCTTGTGCAAGAAGAGAGCCCACCAAGTAGGTTGGATATGCAACATCTGGATAGAGAACGCTTTGGGCTTCAATAAATGTTGGAAGCCATGCAACAAATTCTTTCGAACCAATCAGTGGAAGCACGCCGAATTCACCTGTTGCTCCAAGATATTTCTTTGCCCATGCCGTGATTGCTTCACGAAGTTCAGGAGTTCCCATGGTCACGGGATAACCAGGTGAGTTGGATGCTTTCTGAAATGCTTGCTGAATAAATTCAGGAGTCGGATCTACTGGCGTTCCCGCAGAGAGATCGATTGCTCCTTGTGGGTGCGCTTTTGCGATAGCTCCGTATGGGGCTAGTGCATCCCAAGGGAAATCAGGAAGTTTTTGGCGCAAGAGCAGTCACATCTGCATGGTCGGTATTTGTCTCGCCGACCTTTGATGCTCCCCCAGGTGAACCGAGTTCGATAAAGAATTCTGTATTGATCTTCTTATAGCCCTGCCACTGACCTGGAACATCATCTTCGTAGTAGATAGCTTCCACTGGGCATACCGGCTCGCATGCACCGCAATCAACGCACTCATCAGGCTGGATATAGAGCATGCGGGTTCCGTCATAGATGCAATCGACGGGACACTCCTCGCGGCATGACTTATCTTTTACATCCACACACGGTTCTGCAATTACATATGTCACGAAAGTCCTCCGGGGGCCTTTAATACTTGGGAGCGGTAGGCGGTAATTCTAACCCTGCGGGAGCGCCCTTGCACGATTATGGTTGCCATATGGCCTCCATGAGTTTGCGCACGCAGATAGCGCAGGCGCTCGGTAAACGAGTGACTATCCGACTCCGCGAAAGCGATGGGTCCATGCGAGATGTCGTAGGCGTTCTACAGAGTGAGACAGCTCTGCTCAATCGCCGTGGTGAAGTTGTGAACTTCAACCCTGATGAGGCCATCGCCTTTCGCGTAATTCCCGTCTTTAACCGTCGCGATGTATCAACCGGGTCTCTTTCCATCTATGACACCAAATCAAAATCACTTCACAGCGTTACCAGCACCGACGGGGTCGTGCGGATCTATTGCTGTGGTCCTACGGTTTATCGAGATGCACATGTGGGAAACCTTCGAACATTCCTTCTCTCTGATCTGATCTCTCGCACTTTGCAGATGACTGGCCTTGATGTCACTTTGGTGCAGAACATCACCGACGTTGGACATATGGCAGATGACTTTTCCGAAGAAGATAAAATGTTGGCAGAGTCTGCAAAGACAAAGGTTGACCCTTTTGAGATTGCTCGCACTTTTGAAGATAGATTTCATAGAGATCTCGATCGCCTCAACATCCAACCCGCAACTGCATATCCGCGTGCATCCGAGAAGATGCCTCAGATGATTACTGCAATCGAAAGCTTGATTGCCATGAAGCGCGCATATGTTGGTACTGATGGGTCTGTCTACTTTGATGCAACTTCATTTCCTAGCTATGGCACTCTGAGCGGAAACAAACTCGATGCTCTTCAACCAGGACACAGATATGAATTCACCGATGAAGGTGGCAAATGTTTTCATGCTGATTGGGCGCTCTGGAAATTAGCAGGAGCTCGAACCCAAATGATTTGGGATTCACCGTGGGGTGCTGGTTTTCCTGGGTGGCATATCGAGTGCAGTGCAATGTCGATAGAGCTACTCGATGCCCACGTTGATCTTCATCTCGGTGGAATCGATCTGCGTTTTCCCCACCATGAAAATGAACGCGCACAGTCAGATTCCCTCACCGGGCATGAAACCGTGAATACATGGGTTCATGGCGAACACCTGCTCTTTGAAGGGCGCAAGATGTCCAAGAGCGCAGGAAATGTTGTGCTGCTTCAGGATGTAATTGACCGCGGATTAGATCCACTCTCTTTGCGGTTTGCACTCCTTGAAAATCGATATAGATCTCAGATGGATTTGAGTTGGGCCTCCCTTGAAGCAGCTCACGCAACTCTGAAGAGATGGCGAGGGCTTCTTGCAAGTGCTGGCACAAGTTCAGAGATGAAATTCGATCAAGAAATCAGTGATGCACTCACCACCGATCTTGATACACCTCGTGCCATGCAACGAATACGCGCTATTGAAAAGGATTCAACAATCGGAGCACTGGATAAACGCGCACTCTTTCTCTTTGCAGATCAAGTATTTGGTTTAGAGCTCGACCGAGGAATTGAAACAAGGGATGTAAGCGATGAGATCCAAGCCTTACTTGATGCGCGCATCACAGCGCGAGCAGAGAAGAATTGGGCTCTCAGTGATTCTTTGCGCGAGCAATTAAGTGAAGCTGGCTTGGAAATTAGCGATGGCGCTGAAGGTCAGAGTTGGAGCTGGAGATAATCTAAGGAGCACGAAAAACTGCAATAACTCCTGCAACAAATCCGATAGTTAAAAGTGCGCTACCTGGGTCATCGCCTTGAATG
>Ga0208916_10000336_pt1 | contig 22529 bp, 15 predicted proteins | sample DEB19_08_DNA_5_FD_184523 | JGI IMG/M metagenome (GOLD analysis project Ga0208916, IMG submission 184523) | Aqueous microbial communities from the Delaware River and Bay under freshwater to marine salinity gradient to study organic matter... | ecosystem: Environmental > Aquatic > Marine >... | reverse complement strand
CCACATTATTATTTTATTAGGCAAGTCGTTTGCCAATTTTAGTGCACTAATTTGATGCTTTGTAATGCGACCATATGGAGGTCTAAAAAAAGGACTTTCGATTAATTTGGCTGCAGACTTTATGTTTTCTAAATAGATAGGAAGTTCCGTTTTCCAACCATTTAAATGATCATAGGTATGATTCCCTACAGCATGCCCTTGCGCTAAAATATTTTCATAAATGTTAGGATAAGAAAGCACATTATTTCCAATACAAAAAAAAGTCGCTTTTGCATTGTACTTTTTCAATGCCTCTAAAACAAATGTGGTTATTTCGGGATGGGGCCCATCATCAAAAGTCAAATACAACACCTTTTCCTTACTCGGAATATCCCAGGTACATTTTGGATAAAATGCTTTTAAAAGAAAGGGTGTTTTAGTCAAATACATACCCAAATATAAATAGTTCTTTTGCCCATTTGAATATTATCTTTGTAAAAATAATATTCAGCATGAATTCAAAGGTTAGAGTTAGGTTCGCGCCCTCTCCCACAGGCGGTTTGCACTTAGGTGGTGTTAGAACAGTTTTATTCAATTACTTATTCGCGAAACACCATAAAGGTGATTTTATTCTACGTATCGAAGACACTGACCAATCCCGTTTTGTCCCAGGTGCTGAAAAATATATTTTAGATACCTTAGCATGGTGTGGTTTAACACCAGACGAAAGTCCTGTACATGGAGGCAAATTTGGACCCTATCGCCAAAGCGAACGCAAAGCGAATTATAAAAATTACGCAGACAAATTAATAGCACAAGGAAATGCCTATTATGCATTTGATACTGCTGCAGACTTAGAGGCAAAAAGAGCAGCAGTCCCTAATTTTCAATATAGTCGTGCACACAGAATGGAAATGAAAAACTCCATCTCCCTTCCTGAAACTGAAGTTGCCGAATTATTAAAAAACAATACGCCTTATGTAATTAGAATTAAGATTCCTGATAATGAAACAATCACTTTTACAGATGAAATAAGAGGGGAAGTTAGTTTCGATTCGAATGCAGTAGATGACAAAGTTTTATTAAAAGCCGATGGCATGCCAACCTACCATTTGGCCGTAGTGGTAGATGATCATTTGATGGAAATTACACATGCATTTAGGGGTGAAGAATGGCTCCCAAGTGCACCCGTTCATATTTTATTATGGAAGTACTTATTTGGTTTAGACCAAATGCCAAAATGGGCGCATTTACCACTAATATTAAAGCCAGATGGAAATGGGAAATTGAGCAAAAGAGATGGAGAACGCTTAGGCTTCCCTGTTTTTGCAATGGACTGGACCGATCCTAACACAAACGAAAGAACCATTGGATTTAGAGAGAGAGGATTCTTGCCCGAAGCATTCGTCAACTTGTTGGCAATGTTGGGTTGGAATGATGGTACAGACAAAGAAATATTTACACTTGAAGAATTGATAGCAGGATTCTCATTAGATAGAGTGCACAAAGGTGGTGCAAAATTTGATTATGAAAAAGCAAAGTGGTTCAACCAAGAATGGATCAAGAAAATGGATAATGAATCTTTAGCTGAACTTGTAAAACCTTATTTAGACGACGCAAATATTGTAATACACGAGCACTCCTATTTAGTAAAAGTAGTTGGGCTTATTAAAGAGCGTTGCCATTTATTGCCAGACTTTGTTGCTCAAAGTAGCTTTTTCTTTGGCGCACCAAACACCATTGATACCGCATCTATTGCTCCAAAATGGGACGCGATAAAGCGTAGCTTCTTTGAAGAATTAGTAAAACAATATACTAGTATAACGGAAGCTGGACAATTAACGGTTCCTGCTTTAGAACTAGAATCAAATTTTAAGGAATTAGCTACAAAGCATGAATTAAAGCCAGGCGAACTAATGCTTCCATTAAGAATCATGCTCGTGGGAGGCAAGTTTGGTCCAGGTGTATTTGATATCATAGAAACGATCGAATTAAAAGATGCAATAGCTAGAATTAAACATTGCTTAGCAATTCTTTCCGCGAATTAATGTAACTTGGTAAGAGCCAAAGCGTGTATAAAACAAAGCCAAATGAGTGTAGAAAAACCAATTAGAGTATTAGTAGCCAAAGTGGGATTGGATGGTCATGACCGAGGTGCTAAAATTATAGCTACTGCCCTTCGTGATGCAGGTATGGAAGTAATATATACTGGCTTACGCCAAAGCCCTGAAATGGTTGTTCAAGCAGCACTTCAAGAGGATGTAGATGCAATTGGTATCAGTATTTTGTCTGGCGCTCACATGACCGTATTTCCAAAAGTGTACCAACTGATGCAGGAAAAGGGTTTGAAAAATGTATTACTTACTGGTGGTGGCATTATTCCTGAGGAAGACAATACTGCGCTAAGCGAAATGGGTATTGGCACACTTTTTACACCGGGAGCAAATACTTCAGACATTGCCACCTATATTAAAGATTGGGTAGCTACACATAACCAATAATGGATCTTCAATAAACCGCTTTTTTAACACACTTAAATTGCTTTTTATGCCTTACCAAACTTTGACCGCTGTAATGGATCATCACACTTTAGTGATTACGATCAATAGGCCTGATAAATTAAATGCATTAAACCAACAGGTAATGCAAGAGTTGGACGCCGTAATGGATCGAGTATATAAATTTCCTGAAATTAAAAGTGTAATCATAACGGGCAGCGGAGAGAAAAGTTTTGTAGCTGGCGCCGACATTAAAGAATTCCAATCCTTATCAAAAGAAGATGCAACTGCATTGGCAAAAAAAGGACAATCTATATTTTTCAAAATTGAAAATTCACCAAAGCCAGTTGTTGCTTGTGTGAATGGATTTGCACTAGGTGGCGGTTGTGAGTTAGCTATGAGTTGTCATTTTATCATTGCATCCGAAAATGCACTCTTTGGACAACCAGAAGTTAATTTAGGCATCATGGTGGGTTATGGTGGTTCACAAAGATTAACTCAAAAAGTAGGAAAAGCGAGGGCTATGGAATTAGTCGTTACTGGCAATACCATTAATGCTGCACAAGCATTAGAATATGGATTGGTAAATTATGTAGTCCCTCAAGCCGACCTGATTGCAAAAGCAACGTCCATATTAGCAGCAAGCCATTCTAAAGCACCAATTGCAGTGGCCAATTCAATCAAAGCAGTGAATGCAGCTTGGGATGAATCTGTTAACGGTTTTGACACAGAAGCCGACCTGTTTGGCGCTTGTTTTATCACGGACGATTGCAAGGAAGGAATTCAAGCCTTTTTAGAAAAACGAAAGCCAGAATTTAAAGGACATTAATCCTATTTTATTTGCATTCATTATACTAGTATTTATTGTCGCTGTATTACCTTTGCGGTATTAAAATATTGCAACCATGGAATACAGAATCGAGAAAGACACGATGGGTGAAGTAAAAGTACCTTCACATGTTTATTGGGGCGCACAAACACAAAGAAGTATTGAGAACTTCAAGATCGCTCAAGATATCAATCGAATGCCAAAAGAAATCATCAAGGCATTTGCGTATTTAAAAAAAGCAGCTGCATTGGCTAATTTAGATGCAGGCGTTTTACCAAAAGAAAAATGTGATTTAATTGGTCAGGTTTGTGACGAAATTTTAGCAGGCAATTTGGATGACCAATTCCCTTTAGTTGTTTGGCAAACTGGAAGTGGTACACAAAGCAATATGAATATAAACGAAGTCATTGCATATCGTGGTCACGTAATAAAAGGAGGCAGCTTAACAGATAAGGAGAAATTCTTACACCCAAATGATGATGTCAATAAATCACAATCTTCAAATGATACTTTCCCTACCGCAATGCATATTGCAGCGTATAAAATATTAACTGCTACAACCATTCCTGGTATCACTACTTTAAAAGATACGTTGGAGGCAAAGAGCAAAGCTTTTATGCATGTAGTTAAGATTGGTCGTACACATTTTATGGATGCTACCCCACTCACCTTAGGTCAAGAAATTAGTGGCTATGTAAGTCAATTAAAACATGGGCTAAAGGCAATCAATAATACACTCGAGCATTTGAGTGAATTGGCACTAGGCGGCACAGCAGTTGGCACTGGTATTAATACACCAAAGGGTTATTCAGAAAATGTAGCTAAACATATTGCAGAATTAACGGGTCTGCCGTTTATTACTGCTGAAAATAAATTTGAAGCATTGGCGGCTCACGATGCCATCGTTGAAACACATGGTGCTTTAAAAACAGTTGCTGTGAGTTTAATGAAAATTGCAAACGATATTAGAATGTTATCCTCAGGACCAAGAAGTGGAATTGGTGAATTATTTATTCCAGACAATGAGCCAGGATCTTCTATCATGCCAGGCAAAGTAAACCCAACGCAGTGTGAAGCATTAACGATGATTGCCGCACAAGTAATGGGCAATGATGTTGCCATTAATATTGGCGGTTCATTAGGTCATTTTGAATTGAATGTTTTTAAGCCTGTAATGATTTTCAACTTTTTACATAGTGCTCGTTTGATTGGAGATGGCTGTGTAAGCTTTAATGATAAATGTGCAGTTGGTATCGAACCAATTGAAGCGAGTATCAAAAAGCATGTGGACAATAGTTTAATGTTAGTGACCGCTCTGAATACGAAAATTGGATACTATAAAGCAGCCGAGATTGCACAAACTGCGCATAAGGAAGGCACTACCTTAAAAGAAATGGCCGTTAAATTAGGCTATGTAACCCCTGAGGAATTTGATGCATGGGTTATTCCAAAGGACATGGTTGGAATGTAGCTATATTGATTCAAATGTGAAGCGCGTTCCAGGAATGCACTTCACATTTGAATTATATTTATTTAGTACACACGTTCACCTCCCACATAGGTCTTCAATACTTTAACATGCAAGATACTATCCGAAGGCACTTTCATTAAATCTTTATCTAGCAAAATAAAGTCTGCTTTCTTTCCAATTTCAATACTACCCACTTGCTTCTCCATACGATTTGCCTTTGCTGCCCATATGGTCATTCCTCTAATCGTTTGCTCACGCGTTAATACATTTTCCATTTGAAATCCATCTGCAGGAAATCCTTTTGCATCTTTACGAACAGCCGCTGCCAAAAATGTTTTAAAGGGATTGATTTCTTCAACTGGAAAATCGGTACCTAAAGGCAACCAATTATTTTGCTCCAGCAATTGCTTGTAAGCATATCCTCCTTTTAAACGCGCAGCACCTAATCTTTCACCCGCCCAATACATATCACTTGTGCCATGTGTTGGCTGAACGGATGGCACAATACTATTGTCACCAAAATAATGAAAATCATTTGGGTCAATAATTTGTGCATGCTCAATTCTCCATCTTTTATCATTCTTGCCTTTTAAATACTTTGCGTACACTTTTAAAATGGTTCTATTTGCGCTGTCTCCAATTGCATGCGTACACATTTGAAAATCGGTATTAATTAATTTTGCTGCAATGGAATCAAAGTGCGCAGGACTACTTAATAAAAATCCAGACCACCCTGCTTTATCTGCATAAGGTTGTAATAAACAAGCCCCTCTTGATCCTAATGCTCCGTCCCCATATACTTTAACGCCTCTTACTGATAATCGATCTGTAGTATAACCACCGCCTGTAAAATATTTTGAAGTATAGGATGCGGGCTTATCACTTAGCATTACATATAAACGCATTTTTAAATCTCCTGATTTTTGCAACGCATCTACTTGATCAATATCTGATGGACTCAACCCACAATCTGTGATGGTAGTCAATCCTGTTGCAAAGCAATTTTGTTGCGCAGCAGTAAACCAATCTTTATAATCTGCTTGGGTCGCTTCCGGCACATGACTTTCTACTACTCCCACAGCATTGTCAACCAACAAACCTGTTAGCTTCCCATTCTGCATGGTGAATTGTCCACCTTCAATCGTTTGTCCAGGCTTGACACCCGCAAGTTGTAATGCAAAATCATTTGCGATACTTGCATGACCATCTACCCTTTCTAAAATCACAGGGCGATCTGGGAACAACGCATTCAATTCCGCATTTGTAGGGAATGCCTTTCCAGGAAAACGATTTTGATCCCAGCCACGTCCTTTAATCCATCCTTTTCCAGGATGCTTTACTGCAAAATCCTTCACTCGCTGAATGGCTTCTTCCCAGGAACCTATAAACATTAAATCTACCGCGTACAAGGATTGTCCATAGCCCATAAAATGTGCATGTGCATCAATAAAACCTGGATAGATGACTGCCCCTTTTGCGTTCACAGTACTATCTGATTGATATTCTTTTAAAATAGCATCGTTGGTACCAATTGCTACAATTTTACCATCTTGAATCGCCATCGCTTCCGCAATAGAAAAATCGTTATTGACTGTATAAATTTGAGCATGATGTACAATCAGATCCACTCTTTGATTAATACAGCCACTACATAAAATGAACATTGCAATTGTAAATAATTGACGCATAGTTAATGTTTGAGGAAATAAAAATAACTAAAAAATAAGGATAGTTGAGCCCAATCCAAAAAGATCATTGGACCCCATGTAAAACTTGCTAGTTCAATAACTCACAAGGCTTTAACCCCGTATGCTTTTTAAAAGCTGCCGAAAAGTGGGAAATAGAAGAATAACCAAGCAAAGCTGATACATCCGTAACACTCAATGATTTCTCATATAATAAGTACTTGGCATGCTCCATTCTTTGTTGCTGATAAAAATCAAATATAGTCGTACCGAAAATTTCCTTAAAGCCTTTTTTTAAGTAGCACTCGTTCATCGCCACCTTACGACTTAATTCCTTAATCGTAATGGGATCACCGATATGTTGTAGTAATATTTCTCTTGCTTTATAAATGCTTTCCTTACCTCTATCATCTGCCAAAAACTTACAAGCAAACCCTTCTTCCTTTTCTTCATCCACAATACTTTCTAAGCTACGTAATAGCAACTCATGTATTTTTGCGTTGATAAAAATATTCTCTAAAGACCCAGTATAGCTATGGTTAAGCACTTCGTCCAAGGTTTTACGCTTATTGGAACCAAGTGGAAAAATTTTAGTGAATGCATTCGGATGTTTAAATGCGAGTACTGCATCTTTTGTAGTAGTCAATTTTACATTATGAACAAATTGATGTAAAAAAGTAGAAGTAAAATGAAACGAAAAAACATCGATTGTTCTTAATGGCCCAGCACAATCTTCTGTTGGCAATTGATTACAATTTCCACACAATTTATTTTCACAATATCTATTTCCAGATATACAAAATCTAAGTTCCAAATAATTGTCTTCGGGGCGTTTAGCGTTATAATGATACACAAACATCCCAGTATCTTCTGCCTCCCAAGTACTTTGCGCAAAAAAGCGATTAATCGTATACTGAGTTGAGCCAGGTATATTCTGTTCTTTGGAATATAGTAATGCCATTCCCGCAAATCCATTGGGCTTGTTTACTTGTTTTAATATGTCTAACACCTGCATCATGTGATACAAAATTAATGTATAAACATTAAACGAGGCCAAATGCTTCGAATTATGACCCTCCGATGACATTTATTTAACAGACCCTTGACTCAATTTACAGAATGCCCATAAAGGCCATTTTAAGGCGATTTTAGACAGGGAAAACAATTCACAAAATCATACAGATGGGGATAACTAAATGGTCTAAAAATGCCTGTAAGAAGCCTTAGTTTTCTTAAGTTTGTATGCATTCAAAATGCCTATAAAAACAATATAATTCCATCATTTTATGTCAGAAGATTTACAAGCAAGCGACTCGGCCGAGAACAAAAATTATGGCGCCGATAGTATCCAGGTCTTAGAAGGTTTAGAGGCCGTTAGAAAAAGACCCGCCATGTACATTGGAGATGTGGGTATGAAAGGCTTACATCATCTAGTATACGAGGTAGTTGACAACTCAATCGATGAAGCATTGGCAGGCTATTGCTCTCATATCGAAGTTGCTATTCACGAGGACAACTCCATTAGTGTTCAAGATAATGGACGTGGTATCCCAACTGCAATGCACACAAAAGAGAAAAAATCCGCTTTAGAAGTAGTTATGACCGTATTGCATGCGGGCGGAAAATTTGATAAGAATACCTACAAAGTATCTGGTGGTTTACACGGAGTAGGTGTAAGTTGTGTAAACGCATTAAGTACTAAATTATTAGTAACAGTTGAGCGTGAAGGAAAAATATTTGAACAAGAGTATTGTATTGGTGCACCTAAATATGCAGTTAGAGAAATTGGCACTAGCGAAAAAACTGGTACCAAAGTTCACTTCTGGCCTGATCATAGTATATTTCAAGAGACCGTTTACCGTAAAGAAATTTTAGAAGGTCGTTTACGTGAGTTGTCTTACTTGAATAAACGTATTAATATTACATTAACCGATTTGAGAGAGAAAGACGAAGCAGGTAATGTTTATGTAAAGAATTTTTACAGCGAAGGTGGTATCGTTGAGTTCGTTCAAATGTTGGACAAGAATGGTAACAGAACGCCCATCATTAGCCAACCTTTATATGTTGAAGGTTTAGACGAAGCTTCAAATGTAATGGTCGAGGTTGCCCTAACTTATAATGACGATTTTAAAGAGAACATCTTTTCATACGTAAATAACATCAATACCATCGAAGGTGGTACACACGTTACTGGTTTCAGAACTGCACTTACCCGTGTATTCAAAAGCTATGGTGATAAGGAAGGATTATTTGAGCGTGCAAAAGTAACTGTAGAAGGAGATGATTTCAGAGAAGGACTAAGTGCGATTATCTCTGTAAAAGTGCCTGAGCCTCAATTTGAAGGTCAGACTAAAACTAAATTGGGTAATAGTGAAGTAAGTGGTGTTGTACAAACAACAGTTGCTAGAGTATTAGAAGCTTATTTAGAGGAAAATCCTAAGGAAGCAAAGTATGTTATATCAAAAATTATTTTAGCTGCTCAGGCGCGTGTTGCTGCAAAAAAAGCACGTGATATGGTGCAACGTAAAACAGTTTTATCTGGCGGAGGTTTACCTGGTAAATTGGCCGATTGTTCTGAAAGAGACCCTGAAAGATGTGAGTTATACTTAGTCGAAGGAGATTCGGCTGGTGGAACCGCGAAGCAAGGTCGTGATAGAAGCTATCAAGCAATTTTGCCTTTACGTGGTAAAATCTTGAACGTAGAAAAAGCAATGGAACATAAAATTTACGAGAACGAGGAGATTCGAAATATGTATACTGCCCTAGGAGTAACAGTTGGAACACCCGAAGATCCTAAAGCATTAAACATTGTCAAACTACGTTATCATAAGTTAATCATCATGACGGATGCCGATGTGGATGGAGCTCACATTGCTACACTAATTCTTACTTTCATTTTTAGATATATGAAAGAGTTGGTGCAAAATGGATACGTCTATGTAGCACAACCTCCTTTGTATTTAGTAAAGAAAGGAAAGGATCAAGAATATGCTTATAGTGAAGAACAAAGAAAAGCGCTTGTTACAAAATTAGGTGGTGGTAAAGATGACTCTGTAACTATCCAACGATATAAGGGTTTGGGTGAAATGAACGCGGATCAATTATGGGAAACTACAATGGACCCAAGTCGTCGAACTTTGAAACAAGTGACCATCGAAAGCCTTGCAGAAGCAGATAGAATATTTAGCATGCTAATGGGTGATGAAGTGGCTCCGAGAAGGGAATTCATTGAAACACACGCTAAATATGCCAAAATCGACGTTTAAAGCGTAGAATATTGACAAAAAATGCCTTTTTTAACAAAAAAACAAGCTTTAACCCAATCGAATCACGATAAATAACCTATTTTCAATCAGAAATTTTCACTCTAAAATTTATACAAAATGGACACTTCAAAAATGATCAAAGCATATTGCTTAAAGACTAAAGAAAAAAACGTACCAATGCATGATGCTAAGATCACTAAAACTGCTAGAGGCGGTTACATGGCTGGCGGTCATGATGGTAAAGGAAATAAAATGGCTGCTATCATGAGCGAAACAAATGCTTTAAAAGCAATCGCTGATGGTGTTGCAACAAAAGGATTCTAGTAGCTGAAAAGCTTACTTATAAAAAAGCCCTTGGTGTCTAACACTAAGGGCTTTTTTGTGTGCAATACGATTTAGATTATCTCATTCATAAAATGAGTTTAACGCATTTAAATAAATTTTGATTTAACGACCACTCCCGACTGCATTTTGTTTAACAACCTCAAGCAAGCATCCATACCATTGATGTCTCTTACAATTAAAATAAAGGTCTTTCCCACTTGCTTAAAATGAGCAGTATTCATAGAACGTTGAGCAAATGCCAATAGATTTTTAAAAGTCTCACTTTCAAAGTAAGGAGAATCGGGCCTATTTACAAAAAAGCACCTCAACGTATTTTCCTTCAACGTCATTTTCTCAAATCCTAATGTAATCGCAATTCGTCTACATTGAATAGTAGTGAATAGGTCGTCAACTGATTCAGGCATCGGTCCAAAACGATCCACCAATTCCAGTTTCATTTCAGCTAAGGCTTCATCGTTTTCAGATTGGTCCAACCTACTATAAAGAGACAATCGCTCCCCGATATTTTCGACATAACTATCTGGAATCATGATTTCTAAATCTGTATCGATTGTGCAATCTTGCACAAAGTCGTCTTGCTTACTTATCTCCTCTTTAAACAATTCCTTAAAGTCGGAACGTTTTAACTCACGCACCGCCTCAGCCAACACTTTCTGGTACATTTCAAATCCTATTTCTACCATAAAGCCACTTTGCTCTCCTCCTAATAAATTACCTGCACCTCTAATATCCAAATCACGCATCGCAATTTGGAATCCACTACCTAATTCACTAAACTGTTCTAATGTTTGTAATCTTTTACGAGAGTCATCGGGCAAAGTTGCCATTGGAGGCGCTAGTAAATAACAGAATGCTTTTTTATTACTTCTTCCTACCCTACCTCTCAATTGATGTAAATCACTCAATCCAAAATGATGCGCATTGTTAACGATAATGGTATTTACGTTTGGAATATCTACTCCACTCTCCACAATATTGGTACACACTAATACATCATAACGACGTTCAATAAAATCTAATATTTTTTCTTCTAACTGATGCCCTTCCAATTGCCCATGTGCAAAACCAATACTAAGATCTGGACAAAGCCTTTGAATCACTGCGCACATTTCCGCTAATCCTTGCACTCGATTATGAATAAAGAATACCTGACCACCTCGCTCTGTTTCATAATAAATAACTTCTCTAATAATATCTTCATTAAAAACCTGCACCTCCGTTTGAATTGGCTGCCTGTTCGCCGGCGCAGTATTGATGATACTTAAATCCCTAGCTCCCATTAAACTAAAATGCAATGTTCTAGGAATAGGTGTGGCAGTGAGTGTCAAGCAATCCACATTTGTCTTTAATGTTTTTAATTTTTCCTTATGCGCTACACCAAATTTTTGTTCTTCATCTATCACCATTAATCCTAAGTCCTTAAAGAGTACATCCTTGCCCAAAACCCCATGCGTACCTACTAAAATATCAATCTTGCCTTGCTTAACTCTTTCAATAGTTTCTTTCTTTTGGGCAGATGATTTAAATCGATTGATATAATCGACTGTCACAGGGAAATCTTTTAACCTTTCTACAAATGTTTTATAATGCTGAAATGCCAAAATAGTGGTTGGCACTAAAATAGCTACTTGCTTGCCATCAATGACCGCTTTAAATGCTGCACGCACTGCAACTTCTGTTTTCCCAAATCCAACGTCCCCACAAACTAATCGATCCATAGGAGCTGGTGCTTCCATGTCCTTTTTTACATCTGCAATGGCTTTAGCTTGGTCAAGCGTATCCTCATACATAAAAGAAGCTTCTAACTCATGCATCATATAATTATCTAGCGAAAAAGAAAAACCAACCTGTGCTTTACGCTGTGCATATAATTTTATGAGGTCAAATGCGATTTCCTTTACTTTAGCCTTGGTCTTATCCTTTAATTTAACCCATGCATCCGATCCCAATTTATTCACTTTAGGAGGAGACCCTTCCTTACCCGTATATTTTGATATCTTATGCAATGAATTAATATTCACGTACAAAATATCACTGTCCTTATAAATGATTCTTACTGCTTCCTGTGTGCGACCATTCACATCAATTTTTTGCAATCCACTGTATACCCCAACCCCATGATCTATGTGCGTTACATAATCTCCTGGCTGCAAGTCCCTTAAAGTCCTAAGCGTAATAGCTTTGCTCTTGCTGTACGCTTGTTTAACTTTGTATTTATGGTATCGTTGAAATATTTGATGGTCGGTATAGCAAGCTATTTTATGGTCATGGTCAATAAAACCTTCGTGGATACTTTTTACAATGGGTGTAAATTGGATCTCTGTATTTAGATCTGTAAAAATCGCATGTAAGCGCTCAAGTTGTTTTGCTTGTTCGGCAAACAAAAATAAAGTGTACCCCTTCTTTTCTAGGTCTTGTAAATTCGCAATTAGGTATTGAAACTGTCTATTAAAAGATGGTTGTGATTGCGTATCAAAGGTCATCTTTTGTGTAGCCAAGTGTGCCTGAAATCCAAACTCTATTATATGCTTATCTAATAATTGAACTTCTGTATTTTCAACAGTATCGAAATCTTGTAAATAACTTACTCTTTTATGAGGGTCATTTTCATCCATCTTATTCAACGCTGCATGATGATCAATAAATTCAACAAGTGACTCCATTTGATCCATCCCTTTTTGTCGAATCACATCCCAATCTTTTAACCACACAATTGTATCCTTAGATAAAAAATCTAGTAAAGGGATTTTTTGCGTATCCTCAAACTGAGTCGTTACATTTGGAATAATATTTACTTGCAATAATTTGCGCTCACTTAATTGTGTTGCAGGGTCAAATAATCGTATACTATCCACTTCCTCTCCAAATAATTCAATCCGATAAGGTTTTTCATTTCCAAATGAATAAATATCAAAAATACCTCCCCTCAATGCAAACTGCCCCGGCTCATATACAAAATCGGTTCTGTCAAATCCGTAATCAACCAACTGTTGCATCATGCCATTTAAATCGATGCTGTCATTGGTTCTTATCTGAATAATATTTTGCTGTAAGGTGTTCGGCAGAATTACTTTTTCAAATAAAGCCTCAGGATAGGTTACAATAATTTTCTTATTCCCTCCCATTGATATTTTAGTAAGCGCCTCTGTCCTTAACATCACATGCGAAGGATTCAATAAACTAAAATTATGTGGCGATTTATAAGAAGATGGAAAATAAAATAAATCCATTGCCTCCGTTACACTTTCGATGGAGTTTAAAAAATATGCAGCTTCTTCTGCATCATTTAAAACAACCACATGATTAAGCGAAGTGGTTTTAGCATGTGTGAAAATAGTTTGCAACACAAATGCCGTTGCTGAACCTTGTAAATTTTGTAAGAAAATTTGGAATGGCTTATGTTCGGAATGAGACATAGCTATCCTGTCCACCAAGTTATTTAGGAGGGGGGAATTTTGGAAACGTTCAAACAGAGATTGCTCATTCATACATCACAGCTGTAAAGATACAAGTAGTATTAATAACTTGCCTTTACATTCACAATTATATCCAAATCCGAAACTCTTTTAGGTTGAATTTGTATCATCGACAGCCCATTGAGGCCAGAGAAAAATGGTATAAAGTAGCCGGACTCATACTTGACTAAGAGTGTATATTTCCCGGGCTTAAGTGCTATAAAGTAATTCCCAGTGCTATCTGAACTCGTAGAATCTAGTAAAAGGGCATTCACTTTTGAGCAAATTGAACCATTTAAACCTTGTACTTGAGCCAATTGCGTAGGCTCGAATACATAGATTTTGGTACGAATAGGGCTGCCTTTAGCACTTAACTTACCCTTTGAAGGCATAACATTTCCTTGCTGTTCTGAAACATGCCCTCGAATCCCTTCGATATCTTTTTTTACTGTTTGGACATTCACAGTTCCGCAGCCGAATAGGATGAGGCAAATAAGTAGAGAGATTGGCAGTTTTATCATAAAAATATATTGCATTAAAATTACCGGATTTAAACTAAAAAGGAGCAAGAAAAAGAACAACTGTTAATTCTTCTTTTTTAGAAAATTTTACAAGGAATTCATTGTAAATTTAGAGCAAATTAATTGTGGTAAAGCAATTGAATTTCGCCCATGAAGAAAATATACATTAGTTTTTTATTCGCCTGCTTGTTTACAAATGTTTCATTCGCTCAAAATGAAACAAAAAAACAAGTCCTAATAAATGCTGCCAAATCATTTGAATTAAAAGCGCGCGCTTCCTTTTCCGAAGCAATTATAAAAGCAAAGGACAAGGGGTGGCCTTTAAGTTATAAGTCTCGTAATAATGCAACAGCCCAGCTAGTTGGGATTGATGCCTTTGGACAACCAAAATATTATATTGGTTATGCCGACCCTGTTCAATCAACGACTATTGGCACAAATAAAATTTGGACTGGCGGTATATTGGGATTTAATTTAACTGGTGCAAATGATAGCCTGACAAATAAGTTAGGCATTTGGGATGAAGGCAAACCAAGAATTACACACAATGAATTAGTAGGAAGAATTACGCAAAAAGACAATGCAAGTAATGTGGTAGATCATAGTACCCATGTGGCTGGAATTGTAATGAGTAAAGGACTAAATCCTTTATCCAAAGGGATGTCCTACAATTTAAAAGGGGCTTACGCATATGATTGGAATAATGACGAATCTGAAATGGCAGCTGCTGCTGCAGGAGGATTACTGATTTCAAATCACTCCTATGGAACGGTTTGTGGATGGGATTATAATAGCGATTCATCTAGATGGGAATATAATGGAAGATGGAATGAAAAGGAAGATTACAAGTTTGGCTTGTATGAGTCAGGCGCGGTTGCTTTTGATTCTATTGCATATAATGCGCCACACTATTTAATTGTAAAATCTGCAGGAAATAATCGAAGCTCAAATGGTCCATTTAAGTTATCCAATGGGTCATGGTATAATTCTGATTCTACCTATTGGAGAAGAAACGAACTTGGGAAATGGTACAAAGCTGGTATTAGACCAGACAGTTTAAGTAATAATAATAGTTATGAAACAATTCCAACAGATGCGACTGCAAAAAACATATTAACAGTAGGCGCTGTATATGGAATTGCATCAGGATATCAAAAAAAGGAAGATGTAGCCATGACAAGTTTTAGTTCATGGGGACCAACAGATGATGGAAGAATTAAACCAGATGTGGTTACGGATGGCGTAAATGTTTTTTCTACATTTAGTACCAATGATTCTAGTTATGCCTATTCAAGTGGAACTTCCATGGCTTCCCCTGGTGCCGCAGGGTCGCTGCTTTTATTGCAAGAACTGAGTCAACAATTAAGTCCATTAAAATTTATCAATGCTGCAACTGTTAAGGCCTTAGCAATACATACAGCGAGCGAAGCGGGATTGAACCCTGGTCCAGATTATAAATACGGATGGGGTTTATTAAATATGGGAGAGGCTGCTACTGTTTTAAGCAACGCACTTACATCAAAGAACAGTGCAACAAGCACTGATATAGTACTTGAGAACAACCTTATCAATAACCAAAAAGATACTTTCAATTTTGTAGCATCTGGTACCAAATCTTTTAAAGCAACCATTGCTTGGACAGATGTAAAAGGAACGGAATCCACAACCCTTGATGATGCTAGCCCTAAACTAATCAATGATTTAGATTTAGTAATTAAGAAGGGGGCAAGAATTTATAATTCTTGGGCATTAGATCCGCTTACTCCAGATCTTCCAGCAGTTCGAAAAATTAATTCACTTGATAATGTCGAAAAAGTCGAAGTCGATTCTGCAATAGTAGGTGATACATATACGGTGAGCATTTCACATAAAGGGAGCCTATCAAGAGGGCATCAAAACTATTCCCTTATTGTAAGTGGTACCGGAGGAATTGTGTATTGTAACTCAACAGCTACCTCAAGCGCAGGTACAAAAATGGATAGCGTGAGTATTAATAATATTCAATATTCGAACAACACCAGTAACCAATACATTGACAACAGCAGTTATATCATCAATGCAGAACCCAACGGAACAATTCCCTTGTTTATAAAACTAGGAAGTGCTGACGCAACTAATAATACGCGATTTGTAAAAGTTTTTATTGACTACAATAACAACGGAGTTTTCGAGGACACTGAAACTGTTATTACTAGTAGTGCATTAACTAATGGAAACTTTACAGCAAACATTAGCATTCCTGCTGGATTAACAATCGGAAAACTTACTAAACTTCGCATTGTAGCCATGGAGACTGCAAGCGCCAGCAATGTAACTGCCTGCAATAGTTACGCAGTTGGTGAAACACAGGATTATACTTTAAAAATCACAAGCCCCTCTAACGATATACAAATTACCGAAATCACAAACCCTACCGGTAGTGTATGTAAAAAAGGAATTCAATATGTAACTGTTAAAATAGTAAACAACGGATCCGTAGCGCAAAAAAATCTTCCGCTAAACTTGCTTATCAAAAAAGGAACCGCCACAATTCTTGATATTAATGAAATATTTACAGGTACTTTAAATGGATTAGAGAATATGAATTATACTTTCCAAAAACCATTTAGTATTTTGGAGGCCTCTTCGTATACCATTACAGCCACCGTTAATTTAGCAACAGATCAATTAAAGGACAACAATAGTTTCTCAGATATTATTGTAAGTAGCGCCGCAGTAAGTGCACCCGTTGGCACAGCAATCATCTGCAATTCAAATTTAAGCTTGAACGTTACTACGCCTATCACTAATACAAATTATACATGGTACGATAGTAGCAATTTAGTGACCCCTATCGCAGTTGGTGGAGCAGCAACTGTATCCACTACAAAAAATAAAGTATACTTAACACAAGGTTTTCAAACTGTTGTTCCTCCGCTAACCAACACCAGCTTAGGTAGCGCTGGAGGGTATAATAATTTTTATGGAAACTATGTAAAATTCAATACCTCTAGTGCTTTAACAATCGAGACTGCAAAATTGTATACAGGATACCCAGGTAAAATGTCGATTATTTTGGGAACACTTGGCACTGTTAATACAAATGGAAGTTTTACTTATTACCAAATACAAACTGTATCCTTAAATGTACCAGCAAGTAGCCCTACACCAACTAAAGCGACTACGGGAGCTACTCCATATATCGCAGGGGATACAGGAAGGATTTATAATTTAAATTTAAAAGTACCACAAGCAGGCGACTATATACTTATTATGATGTGTGACACGGTGGATGGGACAACTGTTTATCGAAATACAGGCTTAACAGATCCAACCTATCCAGTTGGGCCATCAAAAGTATTTAGCTATACAGGCAATAGTGTACTTGCGGCAAGTGGTAATTATCAAAACTATTATTACTTCTTTTATAACACACAAATAAGTACGAACGATTGTTTGAGTCCTGCTGCTGAAATACTCATCAAAACTGCCGAAAAACCGACGATTAGCCAAGTTGGGGATAGTATAACAACTGGCATTGCAACTACTTATCAGTGGTATATGAATGATGTATTGATACAAGGAGCCACTAGCAAATCATATAAGCCACTAGCAAATGCAATGTATAAAGTTTTAGCATCTATAGGGAATTGTCAGAATTTATCAGATAATAAACTAATTTTGATTACAGATGTTGCTGAAGCTTCTGTAAGAGAGATTAAATTAAAAATTACCTCAGACGATTATGTTGAGAATATTATTAAGGGAAATTCTTTTTACATTCAGTTCAGCAATATTCAAACCCAAAACATTTCATTGTCCATAATGAATGATATGGGAAATGTGGTTTATAATAAAGAAAACTTAATTAACCAGAGTACACCACAACATATTTCTATCCCGAGCTTAAGTACTGGCATTTACTTTGTCAAAATTTACGCAAACAAGAAAGTATATGTCCAAAGAGTACTCGTTACTAATAACTAAAAAAAACAACTATGGCACTAGAATGGGTAGAAGGCGTGATTACAAAAATTGAAAACGAAACACCAAACACAAAAAAGTTTTACTTTGAAATACCAAGTCTTGAAAAATTCGATTTCAAGCCAGGTCAATTTGTAACATTGGACCTTCCAATTCACGAGCAAAAAAACAAACGTTGGAGAAGCTATTCAATTGCTTCAGCACCAAATGGCACCAATAGTTTTGAGTTAGTGATTGTGCATTTAGATGGCGGGTTAGGTACTACATATTTATTTAACGAAGTAAGCGTTGGATCAAAAATATCATTAAGAGGTCCCCAAGGTGTATTTGTATTACCTACTAATTTCGATAATGATGTATATTTTATATGTACAGGGACAGGTATCGCACCGTTTCGTTCAATGATAAACTACATTCACGAACATAAGATAGCCCACAATAATATTCACCTCATCTTTGGATGTAGAAAATTAGAAGATGGTTTATATATTAAAGAATTAACTGAATTACAAGCTAAAGAACCTGGTTTTCATTTCCACCCTTGTTATTCAAGAGAAACAGAAGTGCCAGCAGGTGCTCATAAAGGATACGTTCACCCGGTGTATCAAGAATTATTAAAGAATAATAAAGAAACAGCTCATGTTTGGCTTTGTGGATGGAAAGCAATGATTGACGATGCACGCAAAAACATGACTGACCTTGGCTTGGATAAGAAACAAGTTCACTTCGAATCTTTCGGATAATATTTTCCTTCGTAAGAATTTGAAGGAAAATATTATCCTTACTCTCTTATGATTTTTACTAGTTTTCTATCACAAGAATTTGAAGGAAAATATTATCCTTACTCTCTTATGATTTTATTAGCAACTGCTAACTAAAAAGGTCCCGAATCATCGGGACCTTTTTAGTTGTATACCAAGTATTTGATTAGCTGATATGTGCCAATACTAATTCTTTTACTTTTTTCAATTCGATACGCTCTTGTAACATGCTATCTCTATATCGAATTGTTACTGTACCGTCCTCTTTCGTTTGGTGATCAATTGTCACGCAGAAAGGGGTTCCAATTGCGTCTTGACGACGGTATCTTTTTCCAATTGCATCTTTTTCCTCGTAAAAGCAATGGAATGATTTCTTACACTCATCCATTAACTCCTTCGCTAACTCCGGCAATCCATCTTTTTTAGTCAAAGGTAGTATCGCCAATTTATTAGGCGCAATTCTTGCAGGCAAATGTAGTACAACTCTTGAGTCTGTCGTTCCGTCTTCCTTATTGATTGTTTCTTCCTCATAAGAATTAGACAAAATCAATAAAAACATCCTATCCAACCCTATCGAAGTTTCAATAACATAAGGAACATAATGTTGATTAATCTCCGTATCAAAATATTGTAACTTCTTTTTGCTAAATTCTTGGTGACGTGTTAAATCAAAATCAGTTCTTGAGTGAATCCCTTCTACTTCCTTAAAGCCAAAAGGAAATTCATATTCAATATCTACTGCTGCATCTGCATAGTGTGCTAACTTAACATGGTCATGAAAACGATATTTGTCTGCAGTGATCCCTAAACTCAAATGCCATTTCATTCTTTCATTTTTCCAATGCTCATACCACTCTTTCTGGGTGCCTGGCTTAATGAAAAATTGCATTTCCATTTGCTCAAACTCCCGCATTCTAAATATAAACTGACGTGCTACAATCTCATTCCTAAAAGCCTTTCCAGTTTGTGCAATACCAAAAGGAATTTTCATCCTAGCTGTTTTTTGCACATTCAAAAAGTTAACGAAAATTCCTTGTGCGGTTTCTGGTCTTAAATAAATAGTATTGGCATCTTCTGCAACCGAACCTAATTCTGTAGAGAACATTAAATTGAACTGACGAATATCTGTCCAATTGCCCGTGCCACTTACACTACAATGAATTTTATTTTCTTCTATTAATTTTTTCAAACCGTCAAAATCGTCCTTAGCTAATAAAGCATCCATATCGGACAATATTTTATCAGCACCGGCTTGATCCCCTTTCTCGATTAATTTGTCGGCATGGCCTTCAATTAAATGGTCAACACGATATCTTTTCTTGCTATCCTTGTTATCAATCAATGGATCACTAAAACCATCCACGTGTCCGCTCGCTTTCCAAGTAGTTGGATGCATAAAAATTGCAGCATCAATACCAACGATGTTCTCGTTCATTTGAGTCATACATAACCACCAATAATCACGGATATTCTTTTTTAATTGTGATCCATAAGGGCCATAATCATATACAGCACTTAATCCATCGTAGATTTCACTACTAGGAAATACAAAACCATATTCTTTTGCATGCGAAATGATCGCCTGAAATGTATTGTCTGAAGGTGTCTTACTCATAGTTTGCAAAGATAGGGAGAGAAAGGATTAGGAATGCAATTTTTCGTTGTTTTGATGGCGAGTCGCATCCCGGTTGGTTTTCTTTTGAATATTTTTCTCCAAGGCAGCCGTTAAATCAACACCCGTTTGATTTGCGAGGCAAATTAGGACAAATAGCACGTCGGCCATCTCGTCGCCTAATTCTAATTCCCCCTCTTTACTCTTGAAGGACTGATCTCCATATTTCCGTACCATAATTCTGGATAGCTCCCCTACTTCTTCCATTAAAATACCTAGATTGGTAAGCTCGCTAAAATATTTCACACCAATGGTTTTAATCCATTGATCAACTTGTTCCTGGGCTTGTTTTATAGTAGTAGGATTTGACATTGTATTTTTTACTTTTAAATTTATTTGCACCCTAAATAAGGATACTTATTCTTTATTTTTCGAGTCTATTAAAATTGTTACTGGGCCATCATTAATTAAGGACACTTTCATGTCTGCACCAAATTTTCCAGTTTGTATCGGCTGTCCTAAATCTTTTTGCAATTGTTGGATCAATGCCTCATAGATAGGAATGGAGATTTCTGGCTTTGCTGCTTGTATATAAGAAGGTCTGTTGCCTTTTTTCGTGGACGCTTGTAAAGTAAATTGGCTCACTAAGAGGATGCCTCCTCCTGTTTCCTTACTACTTAAATTCATGACTCCTTCCGCATCATCAAAAATGCGCATATTCACAATTTTATTGGATAACCACAAAACGTCTTCAACATCGTCCCTATTTTCAATCCCCACAAGGATCATCAAACCCTGGGAAATAGCACCTATAATTAGGCCATCGACTGATACACTTGCTTCCTGAACCCGCTGAATTACAACTCTCATAAATACTTCATTTACTCCATGAAGATAAACAAAAGTATTTTCACTAATTTAGCTGTAATTTCATTCCCTTGAGTAGTATTAAAAAATTAGCCAGTCAAACAGCATGGTACGGTCTTAGCTCGATTGCCGCAAGGTTTATCAGCTATTTATTAACGCCGTACTTAACCTATAAGCTTACCGAAGTTGCTTATGGGGAACAAGCTATTGTCTACTCTTTTATTCCTTTTTTAAATGTGATTGTCACGCATGGAATGGAGACTGCTTATTTCCGCTTTGGCAGTAAGGAAAATGAAGAAAAAATATACCACACGAGCAGTTTCTCCATGATGATCGTTACGGCCTTGGTAATTGTTGGATTGCTATTTTGGACCGCTCCATTATCACAATTATTGCAAATTACGATACACCCAGAATACATTACATTAATGGCCTGGGTTGTTGGGTTAGATGCCCTTGCAACCATTCCTTTTTCAAGACTAAGAATGGAGGATCGTCCTAAGAAATATGCACTAATTAAAGTAGGTGGTATTCTCTTAAATATTCTTGCTACTTATGCTTTAATAAGCACACTGCCGCAATATACAATAGCCCATCCCGACAGCTTCATCGCAACGCTCTATAAACCAAATTGGGAAGTTGGTTATATCTTAATCGCAGGGATAGTTCAAAATGTATTTGTACTAGTATTGTTACAAAAGGAAATCCGCGCACTCCGTTTTAATATTGATTTTAAATTATGGAAAGAAATGATTTTGTATTCGCTCCCCCTAATTATAGTGGGCTTTGGAGGAGTGATAAATGAAACCATGGACAGAATCATGCTAGGCTGGTGGGCACCTGGTGGATCCATAGACGCCAATAAGGCCTTGACAGGAACCTATAATGCTTGTTATAAATTAGCCATCTTAATTACCATATCAATACAGGCTTTTCGGATGGGTGCAGAACCCTTTTTCTTTAAACAAGCACAATCGGACAATGCACAAAAAACATATGCAAGAGTGATGAAGTTTTTTGTAATTACTTTATGTATTATGTTCCTTGGCGTGGTATTGTATTTAGATCTTTGGAAAGAGTTTATACGAAATCCTAAAATGTATGAAGGGCTAAGGGTAGTGCCTATTTTATTAATTGCAAACATATTCTTGGGCGTGTATTATAATTTGAGTATCTGGTATAAACTAAGTAATAGAACAATGGCCGGGGCTTGGATTACCTTACTAGGGGCGACTATCACAATATTGATCAACTATATTGCCATTCCTTACTTTGGA